>ERZ1673749.156-NODE-156-length-100414-cov-8.335256_pt1 | contig 100414 bp, 92 predicted proteins | sample MGYA00580204_ERZ1673749 | MGnify/ENA primary metagenome ERZ1673749 (study PRJEB41218, sample SAMN15661745) | gut metagenome | host: Homo sapiens | place: Canada: London | collected 2015-08-20/2019-03-30 | study: EMG produced TPA metagenomics assembly of...
TGGTCACGAGGTTGTAGACGTTGTTGGACCAGTTCTGGATGGTGGTGTAGCGGCAACGGCCGCCCTTCTTCACAATGATCTCCACCACCGCGGAGTGCAGCGAATCCGACTTGTAGATCGGCGCGGTGCAGCCCTCGACGTAGTGCACGTAAGCGTCCTCGTCCACGATGATCAAGGTGCGCTCAAACTGGCCCATGTTCTCGGTGTTAATGCGGAAGTACGCCTGCAGCGGAATGTCGACGTGGACCCCCGGCGGCACGTAAATGAAGGAGCCGCCAGACCACACGGCCGAGTTCAACGCGGAGAACTTATTGTCGCCAGCCGGAATGACGGTGCCGAAGTGCTCTTTAAACAGCTCTTCGTGCTCGCGCAGCGCGGTGTCGGTGTCGACGAAGATCACGCCCTTTTCCTCCAAATCCTCGCGGATCTGGTGGTAGACCACCTCGGACTCGTACTGCGCGGCAACGCCAGCGACCAGGCGCTGCTTCTCCGCCTCGGGGATACCGAGCTTGTCGTAGGTGTCTTTAATGTCCTCGGGAAGGTCGTCCCAGGAAGCCGCCTGCTCCTCAGTGGAACGGACGTAGTACTTAATGTTGTCGAAGTCGATGTCAGAGAGGTCTGCGCCCCACGTCGGCAACGGCTTCTTCTTAAAGATTTCGTGCGCCTTGAGACGCTGGTTGAGCATCCACTCAGGCTCGTTCTTAATCCCCGAGATGTCGCGGACGACATCCTCGTTTAAACCGCGGCGCGCGGAAGCGCCGGCGACATCGGAGTCGTGCCAGCCGTAGCTGTACGCGCCGATGGAATCAATGATCTGCTCATCGTTCATCGGTGTTTCGAGACCGGGTGCGGGGTTAGCTTTCGTCATTATCTCCGCTCCTTTCAGTATGAGTTCTCGCCGCCGTAGCGGTAGCAGCGAGAGGAATATTCGTCGTGCAGATGCCATCGCCGTCGGCGATCAACGCCAAGGGTTGCACATGCGTGCCCACGAGCGCCGAAATGGCTTCGTGCTCCGCCTCGCAAATCTCAGGATGCGCCGAAGCGACGTCCGAAACTGGACAATGGTGCTGGCAGAGCTGCACGCCATTGCCCACGGAGCTCACCGTGGCGGCATAACCGTGCCGATCCAACACCTCGGCGATCGCATGCACGGTCGCCTTGGTCGCCTCTTCCCGGGAAACCGCCGCTGCGCCAGCTGCACCAGCGTCTTCAGCGGTGTCCGCCTCAGCGAGGACCTTCTCAATCCGTGCCCGGGCAAACTCGCGCACTGCGCTGTCTCCCCCGAGCTTCTTAATCATCTCCACGGCGTCGACGGCCAGACCGTCATAATGCGTGCCAAATGAGCGCCGACCACGTTCGGTGAGCCGGAAATACTTTGCGGGGCGGCCCCGCGTCGCTTCCTCCCCAGCGACGGCGCGCGGATGGCACGTCTCAGCCAGGTCGTCTCCACGAAGTTTGTCGAGGTGGCGGCGCACACCTGCGGCAGAAAGGCCTAGTTGCTCGGCGATGTCGGTGGCGGTCACCGGGCCAAGCGTTAACAGTGCACGCATCACATCGCCGCGGGTATCTGCGCCCACCGCTCGGTGCTGCTCGGTCATTGCTTCACCTCAGCTTCCTTCAAGGTCACGCTCCGCAGTGCGCATCGTTGCACCACGCAGCACTTCCACGTTGCTCGCGTGCAAAAGGACGTTCCTTTCGCCTTTACACAACACTAGTGTTTCCAAATTAATTCTGCTGCGTGGGGTCCCCGGCGTGTCATTGGCTACTCACACCGGCATGGACAACACCCCTAGAATGCATAGATTGTGAGACCACCGCACACCGCTGACCACGACCACGGCGCGCGCAGCCCAGCCCGAACCGTGTTTTCGCCCGGGCTCATCGAGGCGTTGCCGCGTCTGGGCACGGCCGGTTCACGTTCGGCACTTTTGCACCGCGCTGATCTCTCGGACGCGGGTGTTGCAGCTTCAACCATCGAGCTCAACCGTTTCGCCCTGCTGCGCTGGCTCGGCGCGCTCGGCACGCTGCTCATGGGCTTGGGCGGGCTCGGTGGTGGCGCACTACCGGTGGTAGATAACCCGTGGTTCAACCTGCCCGGCGGTGCGCTGATGGGCAGGATGATGCAAACGTCTTCCGCAGTAGTGCTCATTGGCGTTGGCTGCCTCGTAGTGGCCTGGCTACTGATGGGCCCCTTCGTCGGCGCCGGCACGAAGCATTCACGGATCAGTTCCCGAGTAATCTTTCGGACCTTCATCGTGTGGGCGGCACCACTTTTCCTCACTGCCCCCTTGTTCACCCAAGACATCTACTCGTACCTGGCACACGGGTCGATCGTGCGCCAGGGGCTCGACCCCTACGCCGCAGGCCCTGTGGAAATCCTGGGCACAGACAACGACCTCGCGCGCTCGGTCCCCTTCATCTGGGCGCACTCCCCTAGCCCCTATGGCCCGGTGGCGCTTGGTGTTGCGGCGGCAATCTCCTGGCTCACCCAAGACTCCATCTATTTCGGCGTACTCGCCCACCGAGCGGTGTCATTCCTGGGCGTCATTTCGGCTGCCTGGGGTATTCGCGAATTGGCTGAGCGTTGCGGTGTCCACGGGGCTACCGCGCTGTGGCTCGGTGTGCTGAACCCTCTTGCCATGTTGCACCTTATCGGCGGAATCCATAACGAAGCGGTGATGCTCGGCTTTCTCTTGGTCGGCATGGAGCTCGGTCTACGCGGCGTCGACAAGGTCGCACAGCGCGCTCGCGATCCACGTGGCTGGGCACTGTTTCTCGCTTCGAGCGCGCTGCTGACCTGCGGTGGGATGGTGAAGGTCACCGGCTTCATTGCGCTCGGGTTCACCGGGATGGCACTTGCCAGACTCTGGGCCAAGGGCACAGGCACGCGGGCGTCGATACGCGCGATCAGCGCTGCGGCACTCATCCAGGCATTGGCCCTGGTATTGACCGTGGCGGCAGTGTCCCTAGCCACCGGAATTGGCCTCGGTTGGGTCACCGGGCAGGGCGGGGCGGCGTCGATACGCAGCTGGCTGTCAGTCACCACCGATATCGGTGTGCTCAGCGGGCGCCTCGCGATGCTTCTGCAACTCGGCGACCATACTGACGCGATCCTGACCATCACACGCGGGGCCGGGCTGATTGTCGCTGGCGCATTTCTGGTGCGTATGTTGTGGGCGACCTACCGCGGATCCATCCATCCCGTCGGGGGGCTCGGGGTGGCAACGCTGGTGCTGGTGCTGCTCTTTCCGGTTGTGCACCCCTGGTACCCCCTCTGGGGAATCTTGCCGCTCGCGGCGTGGGCAAACCGCTTCTTCTTCCGGGCCAGCGTCGCCACCTACTGCGCTGTGTTTAGCTTCCTGGTGCTGCCCCGCGGCCTTGCCCTGCCGCCGGGGACTGTTGCGACCATCTACCTGGCCGCGGCGTGCTACTTCGCACTGATGTGCGCAGCCGCGTGGCTGTGGTATCGGTGGCGCGCGGGCCGCGGGCTACACTAACCCCCATGGAAAACGATGCCCTGGTAGTTAGCGATGTGGTCAAGACATTTGGCCACACCAATGCCGTCGACGGTGTCTCCTTCCGCGCACAGCGAGGCGAGCTTTTAGCCCTGCTTGGCCCGAATGGTGCCGGTAAGACCACGACGATCGAGATGTGCGAGGGGTTTTCCCCTCCTACCTCAGGCAGCATTCGCGTGCTGGGCTTCGACCCGGCGGCACAACCGCAAAAGGTGCGCGACCGCATCGGCATCATGCTGCAGGGCGGTGGCTCCTACTCCGGAGTCAAAGTCCGCGAAATGCTGCGCCTGGCGGCCTCCTACAACAAGGATCCGCACGACGTAGACTGGCTGATCGAGCTGCTGGGCTTAGAGGGCGTGGCCAACACCTCCTACCGCCGGCTTTCGGGGGGCCAAAAGCAGCGTCTCTCGCTGGCGCTCGCGATCATCGGACGCCCCGAACTGCTCTTCCTCGACGAGCCGACCGCGGGCATGGATGCACAGTCCAGGCTCGCGGTCTGGGACTTGGTCAACGCCTTGAAGCGCGACGGCACCACCATCGTGCTCACCACGCACTTGATGGATGAAGCCGAGACCTTGGCCGACCACGTCGTCATTATGGACCGCGGACAAGTCGTCGCCGACGGCCCCTTAAGCGAACTGATTTCCCGCGGAGATGACCCGCTGGTTACTTTCTCCACAGCCACCCCACTCGACCTGTCCGCGTTTAACGCGCAACTCGCGTCGCACTGTGCCCCCGGTGCCCACGGTGACCCCGGTGCCCCCGGCGTCACCGCCGAAGCGCTGCGCCTGGGGTCCTACCAGGTGCGCGGAGAGAGAAACCCCGCGCTCATCACCGCGTTAGCGCAAGCGGCGGAACAGCAAGGCGTGCTCATCAGTCAGCTCGCTATCTCGCACCGCAACCTCGAGGATATTTTCCTCGACATCACGGGCCGAGAACTGCGCAGCTAGCCAGCATCCTGCCCACCACCCAACGCCCCTGAAAAATGAATCGAAGGAGAAACCGACAGTGAGCAACGTCGATGCTCAGGCACCGGGTTTGCCGCGCGCCGCGAATGCACTGCCTGAGGGCACTTTTCGTCCCAACCCACAGCGCGCGTCGCTGATGACTATGGCGCTCGCCCAGGGAAAGATCGAGTCGAAGCTTTTGCTGCGCCACGGCGAACAACTCTTGGTCAACATCTTGATCCCCGCCGCGCTTCTCGTCGTGGCCTCGATCGTCCCGATTTTCGAGAACACGAGCTTCAACGAGCTTGTCCCCATGGTGTTCGCCGTTGCCGCGACAAGCGCTGGGTTTACAGGCCAGGCGATTGCCCTTGCCTTCGACCGTCGATACGGGGCGCTGAAGCGTACTGGCGCCTCCGGGGTGCCCGCGTGGACGATTATCGTCGGCAAGATCATCGGGGTGCTGGCTACCGTCGCGGTACAAATCGTCGTGCTCGGTGCCGTGGCCTTCTACCTCGGCTGGCGCGCAAGCGGCATCGGCATCCTCTGCGGGCTGTGCACCCTTATCGTCGGAGTCGCTGCGTTCAGTGCCATGGGTCTTTTGATGGGTGGCACCTTAAGCTCCGAGATGGTGCTTGCTCTGGCGAACCTCTGCTGGCTCGTGCTGATGGGCATCGTCGGGTGGGTCCAGTACAGCGGCGACATTGGGCAGGCGGGCGCGTGGAATATCGTGCCCACCGTCGCACTGGCAGGCGCGCTGACGAAGGCGCTCGTGGTCTCCTTCAACTGGCAAGCGTGGCTTTCGCTGGTGTGCTGGGCGGTTGCCGCGATGGCAGCCGCCGCGCGGTGGTTCCGCTTCGACGGATAACGGTGTTTTCGCCGGTATGCGTTAAGCTGTGGACGACACTTTTCTCATCCGAAAGTTGCATGCATACTCGCCAAGTTTTCGAAAGGGAGCGCGTCTCGTGAAGTCGACGCATGTGGATTCCACCATTACTCAGTCTCAGGCGCTTGCCGGCCAAGAAGGCATTGCTGCGAACGCCGGAGCGGCCGGCCCGTCGATCAAACTTCAGCGGATCCTGGCCATGATCCTGCTGCTGTGCCAGGGCGGCATCACTGTGACTGGTGCGCTCGTGCGCGTGACCGGCTCAGGCCTCGGCTGCGACACCTGGCCTATGTGTCACCAAGGCTCGCTCGTTCCCGTCGCCGGCGCAGCTCCCTGGGTCCACCAGTTCATCGAGTTTGGCAACCGTCTCCTCACCTTCGTTGTTGCGGCTGCTGCCATCGCAGTGCTGGTCGCGGTGTACCGGGCGCAGCGACGCAACGTCGTCAAGGCGCTTGCCGCCGTTTCGCTCGCAGGCGTCGCGGTCCAGGCGGTCATCGGCGGGATTTCCGTACATCTGGACCTGCGTTGGTGGGCGGTCGCGGTGCACTTCTTGCCGTCAATGATCTTGGTCGCGGTCGCCGCTGCGCTGTACATGCGCATTGCAGAGCCCGACGATGTCGCACCCACGCGGAGGTTCCCCAAGGCAGCAAGCAACTGGGCAATCATCGCCGCGGTCGCACTCGCCTTCGTGCTCATGACCGGCACCATGGTCACCGGCTCCGGGCCGCACTCCGGCGACGCGAACGCGGGTATGGACGGCCGACTCGAGATGGATACGCGCATGCTGGCCTACGTCCACGCCTTCTGCCTCTACATCTATCTGGGCGCGACCGCCGTCTCCGTGTGGGTTTTGCGCAAGGCACAGGCGCCAAAGGACGCGCTGCGTACCGCAACAGTCCTCATCGTGCTGATCTTGGCCCAGTGGGCCATCGGCGTGATCCAGTTCCGCATGGGCGTGCCTCGCTGGACCATCCCGGTGCACATTGGGATGTCCTCGATGGTGGTCGCGTTTACTACTTTCCTGTGGGCGCATGGCGCCCGCCGCGTTCCCACGCTGGTGTAACCGTTTCGCCTCTTTCATCGCCCGCCGGGGTACCCTTTGGCTATGCGCGCCATAGTCACCGAGTCCCCCGGCGGGTCATTGCTGTGTGCCGATGTCGCCGCCCCCACCCCGGCCGAGAGGGAGCTGCTTATCGACGTCACGTTTGCCCTCCTCCAGCCGCAGACCCTCCCCGACGCTGCGAGCACCGTTGTCGGCGCTGCGGGCTGCGGCCGCGTCGCGGAAGACCCCGCAGGAGAGATCGCGCCAGGCACGCTTGTGGCTTTCGTCGACGCCGCAGGGGCGTGCGCCGAGCACGTCGTCGTGGCTCGTGAACGCGTCGCTGCCGTACCCGAAGGCATTGAGGAGTCGGTGGCAGCGTGCATGCTCGCCCCGGGGATGACCGCGCACGCGCTGCTCTTTAGCGTGCGGGAGACGCACGACGGCGACACGATGGTGATCACCGACGGGGCGAGCGAGATAGGCCTCGCACTGACGCAACTGGCCGCAGCGGAAGGTGCCACAGTGTTTTCCGTGGTGCGTACTGGCAGCGGAGAAGAAGCTGCCTACGATGCGGGCGCAACGGGTGTGTTCCGCTACTATCCGGACGCCGCGCAACGCATCTGTGAGGCCAACGGTGGGCGCGGAGTCGACGTGGTGTACGAATCTCACGGCGCGCCCACGACTGCATCGATCCACCCCCTGCAGCTCGCTGTCGAGGCGTGCGCGCCACGCGGCCTGATCTGTGTCTACGGAGACTTCAACGGCGACGTGCAAGGCCCGCGCATCGACCTTGCGGAGCTCGAGCGCCACGGTGGCCTGTATCTCACGCACCCCTCGCTGCGCTGGTACACGCAGACCGCAGACGAGTTCCGTTTCCATTCGCAGGCGGTCACACGCGCCGTCGAGGAGGGGACGCTGCGCTTCGAGGTAGGCCAGGTTGTCCCGCTCGAGCGTGCCGCTGATGCCTACGCCGCGTTCGACAGCGCTGAGCCGGGCTGTCTGGTCGTGCGTGTGGCTGGCTGAGACGCGGGCGTCGACAAGCGAGGGCGAGCGCGACTGCTAGAAATAGCTTGCGATGGTGGGCAAGCCGAGCACCGCATCGACTGAGAGGCCCAAAAAGAGCGCGGCCAAGTAGTTGTTGGACAAGATGAACAGCTTCAGGGGCTTGACCGCTTCGCCGCGCCGCACGCGCTGGTGCAGACGGGTTGCGACGATTAGGAAAGCGATGCCGGAAACCAGCGCCACAATGAGGTAAATCCACGAGGTTGCAGGCACGAGCGCAAGCGAGACGATGACCGTCCACCACGAGTAGATCACAATCTGGCGAGTGGTCTCTTCCGGTGTGGCCACCACGGGCAGCATCGGCACCTCGGCGCGGGCGTAATCCTCGCGGTACTTCATTGCAAGCGCCCAGGTGTGCGGCGGGGTCCAGAAGAAGATGATGAGGAACATCACGACCGCTTGCCACCAGTGATCCGGCGAGCCGTCGGTGACGTTATCGCGGATCACCGCCCAGCCGACGAGCACGGGCATGCAGCCGGCGGCGCCGCCCCAGATCACGTTCTGCCAAGTCCTTCTCTTCAGCCACTTGGTGTAGACGAAGATGTAGAAGAAGTTGGTAAAGAGAATGAAGGCCGCAGCGAGCCAGGAGTTGCACAACACCCCAAGCCACAACACGCTGACGATCAGCAGCACCCAGGCGAAGACGGCGGCGCGCGCCTTGGTGACCTTTGCGCGAACCAGCGGGCGGGCTCGCGTGCGGCCCATCTTCTGGTCGATGTCGTAGTCGGCCACCATATTGAAGGTGTTGGCCGCGCCGGCACCCATCCAGCCACCGAGCAGCGTGGCCAAGATCAGCCACACGTTGACGCTACCGCGGTCCGCCTGCAGCATGGCCGGAATTGCCGCCACCAAGAGAAGTTCAATGACCCTCGGCTTCGTCAATGCGAAATACGCCTTTACGGTCTCCAAAAACTTCTCCTCCAAACAGACACGCCGCGCTCCCGGCGGCCTTGCTCATTGCTAGGTTGACGGACACGTGTGCCTTGCTCGATAGCGTCTGACGCGCCACCTGTACGGCACAGTGACTTGAGGTGACTCGAGGTAACTCGAGGTGACTCGTGATACTAGTCGGAACGTCAGGCCGGAAAGTTCCCGTCTGCGCCGAGCACATCATTCCTTTGGTTGATGTTAGCCCCCAGACCTGCTGAGCACCCAATCAGACACGCGGCGCGAAAACCGATGAGTAGAACACTGCCGTGGTGGAGCCGACTACACTGTGACACGCAAGCGCGCGACCGGGCGGGCGCGCCCGCTCCGGGCCCCGGCGTCGTGCCGGGTTCATGCGCGCCTGAACAGCACTTATTACATCGCGAACGATTGAGTGAGGATACTGTGACACAGTCGACCCTGCCCCCGGAACTGCAAGCCATGACCGTCCGTAATTACCCGGACGATTGGACAGAGACTGACACTCGCGCGGTCGACACCGCCCGTATCCTCGCCGCCGACGCGGTCGAGCACTGCGGCTCCGGGCACCCCGGTACCGCAATGTCGCTGGCACCTTTGGCTTACACGCTCTACCAGCGCGTCATGCGTCTGGATCCGACCGACCCGCACTGGGTTGGCCGTGACCGCTTCGTGCTGTCGAACGGGCACTCCTCCCTTACCCAGTACGTGCAGCTTTACCTCGGCGGCTTTGGCCTCGAGCTGGAAGATCTCAAGCAGCTGCGCACGTGGGGTGCGAAGACCCCGGGCCACCCCGAGTACAACCACACAGATCACGTAGAAATCACCACCGGCCCGCTCGGCCAGGGCCTAGCCTCCGCCGTAGGTATGGCTATGGCCGCGCGCCGCGAGCGTGGCCTGTTCGATCCGGAGACCCCGGCCGGCGAAAGCCCCTTCGACCACTACATCTACGTCGTTGCCGGCGACGGCTGCCTGCAAGAGGGCGTGACGTCTGAGGCTTCTTCGCTGGCGGGCACCCAGCAGCTGGGCAACCTGATTCTCTTCTGGGACGACAACCGTATCTCCATCGAAGACGACACGCAGATCGCGTTCACCGAGGACGTCATGGCCCGCTACGAGGCCTACGGCTGGCAGACGCTCACGGTCGAATCCGGCGAGGACGTCGCGGCCATCGAGGAGGCTGTGGCGAAGGCGCAGGCGGAAACCACGAAGCCGACGATCGTGCGTGTCAAGACCGTCATCGGCTACCCCGCCCCGAACCTGCAGAACACGGGTGCGGCGCACGGTGCAGCACTGGGTGCCGAGGAGATCAAGCTGGTCAAGGAAGCACTTGGCTTCGACACCACCGTCGACTTCCCCGAAGAAGAGGAGGTTATCGCGCACACCCGCAAGCTCGGCGAGCGCGCGGCCGCTGCTCGCAGCGAATGGCAGGAGCGCTTCGACGCGTGGGCGGAAAAGCACCCCGAGCACAAGGCCCTGTTCGATCGCCTGACCGCGCGCGAACTGCCCGCCGGTTGGAAGGACGAGTTCCCCACCTGGGAGCCGGACGCGAAGGGCGTGGCGACTCGTAAGGCGTCGGCCGCGGCAATCCAGGCGGCAGCGGCCGCGCTTCCGGAGCTGTGGGGCGGCTCGGCTGACCTTGCCGGTTCCAACAACACCCTGATCAACGGCGCGCCGTCGTTTGGCCCAGAGTCCATCACCACCGAGATGTTCACAGCAGAGCCCTACGGCCGCAATCTGCACTTCGGAATTCGCGAGCACGCCATGGGAGCAATCATGAACGGTATCGCGCTCCACGGCGGCACCCGCGTCTACGGCGGTACCTTCCTCATCTTCTCCGAGTACCTCTACCCCGCCATCCGCGTCGCGGCGCTGTCCGGCATTGACGGCTACTACGTCTTCACCCACGATTCCATCGGCCTCGGCGAGGACGGCCCCACCCACCAGCCGGTGGAGACGCTCACCGCGCTGCGCGCCATCCCGGACCTTGCGGTGATCCGCCCCGCCGACGCAAACGAGACCTCCGCCGCGTGGATTGCCGCGCTCGAGGGTCGCGAGCAGCCGAAGGCGCTTGCCCTGTCGCGCCAGAACCTGCCGGTGCTCGAGGGCACCAAGGAGAAGGCCTTCGAGGGTGTGGCCAAGGGCGGCTATGTGCTTGTCGACGGGGCGAAGCCCACCCCCGACGTCATCCTCATCGCTTCCGGTTCCGAGGTCCAGTACGCCGTCGAGGCAGCCCAAGCACTGGCGAAGGACGACGTCAGCGCGCGCGTGGTCTCCATGCCGTCGATCGACTGGTTCCTGGAGCAGCCCGCTGAGTACCAGGAGGAGGTCTTGCCGGCTGCAGTCAAGGCCCGCGTATCCGTGGAGGCAGGCACCGCGATGCCGTGGTACCGCTTCACCGGCGATCACGGCCGCAACGTCTCTCTGGAGCACTTCGGTGCCTCCGCGCCGGGCGCTGAGCTCTTTGAGCGCTTCGGGTTCACCACTGAGCACGTTGTGCAGGCAGCCCGAGAATCGCTCGCATCTGTTGCAGCACAGAAATAACCGCGACAGGTAAAAAGGGGCTGGGACACCAGCCCCTTTTGTCGCCCCTACAACGAAAGGCACACACTATGGCACACGAGAAGCACAACGGCCAGCACACCACCGTCGCGACCAACCGTCTGTACGACATCGGCACCTCAGTGTGGCTCGATGATCTCTCCCGCGACCTGCTCCACGGCACGGAGAACTTCGAGCTGTTTCTCTTAGAGCGCAACATTTTGGGCATTACGACGAACCCGGCAATCTTCTCCGCCGCGATCAGCGCCGGCGGCGACTACGATCGCCAGCTGGATGAGCTGCGGGAAGAGAATGTCACGGCGGAGGAAGCCGTGTACCGGATGAGCATCCGAGATGTGCAGGAGGCGTGCGACGTCCTTGCCGGGGTGTACCAGGACACGCACGGCCGCGATGGGCGTGTCTCCATTGAGGTCGACCCGCGCTACGCGCATGACGAAGAAAAGACCATTACCCAGGCGCGCGAGCTGTGGAAGCAGGTGGCCCGGCCCAACGCGATGATTAAGATCCCGGCCACCGACGAGTCCCTGCCCGCGGTCACGACGGCGTTGTCGGAGGGCATCAGCGTCAACGTCACCCTGATCTTCTCCGTGGACCGCTATAAGCAGGTCATTGACGCGTACAAGGAGGGCCTGAAGCGTGCAGCTGCGCAGGGCCGCGATCTGGAAGAGATCCACTCCGTCGCTTCGTTTTTCGTTTCCCGCATGGACGTCGAGGTGGACAAGCGCCTCGAAACCATCGGCACGCCCGAGGCGCTCGCGCTGCGCGGCAAGGCGGGTATTGCAAATGCGCGCCTGGCCTACCACCTGTTCCTGGACTCTTTCACCGACGTCGACGAGTTGCCCCCGCGGGCCAATAAGCAGCGCCCCTTGTGGGCGTCCACCGGCGTGAAGAACCCCGAGTACCCGCAGAACATGTACGTGGTGGAGCTCGCCGGCCCGGACACGGTCAACACGATGCCCATGAACACAATCAACGTGGTCAACGAATTGGATCAGCTCAAGGGCGACACCTTGACCTACGCCGATGAGCAGGCTCGCGAGGTCTTCGATGGTCTGGAGCAGGTCGGCATCGACCTCGCCGACGTGGTTGCGGTACTCGAGCGTGAAGGCGTGGAGAAGTTTGTCACGGCGTGGCAAGACCTGCTTGACTCCACCGAAGAAAAACTCAACGCGGCGAAGTAAAGGAGACGCGTACAAGGTGAACGAAGAACGGGATGCCCAGGTGCAGGGAGGTAATCCGCTGCGCTCGGCCGTCGACAAGCGGCTGCCCCGCATCGCCGGCCCGTCCGGACTGGTGATTTTCGGCGTAACCGGCGATCTGGCACGCAAAAAGCTTCTGCCGGCGGTGTACGACCTGGCGAGTCGCGGGCTGCTCCCGGCCGGCTTTGCCCTCGTCGGTTTTGGCCGGCGCGACTGGTCGAAGCAGGAGTTTCAGGACTACGTGCGCCAGGCCGTGCAGGCACGTGCCCGCACTGAGTTCGACCAAAATGTCTGGGATCGACTCGCCGACGGCATGCATTTCGTCTCGGGTGCATTCGACGACGATGCCGCTTTTGATGCGCTGGCCGCGACCCTCGCAAAGGCGGATCGCGCCCAGGGCGTAGGCGGCAACTGGGCTTTCTATCTGTCTGTCCCTCCGGAGCATTTCGCGAATGTCGTGCACCAGCTCGACCGCTGTGGGATGGCGCAGCCGGGTAAGGACGAGTGGCGCCGCGTCATCATCGAGAAGCCCTTCGGCCACGATCTGGCCTCTGCGAAGGAACTCAACAAGGTGGTCAACACGGTCTTCCCAGAACACGCCGTGTTCCGTATTGATCACTACCTGGGCAAGGAAACCGTGCAAAACATTATGGCGCTGCGGTTTTCTAACCAGCTTTTTGAGCCGATCTGGAACGCGAATTTTATCGACCACGTACAGATCACAATGGCCGAAGACATCGGGCTCGGCGGTCGCGCGGGCTACTACGACGGTATTGGTGCTGCCCGTGACGTCATCCAGAATCACCTCATCCAGCTGCTCGCCCTCGTCGCCATGGAGGAGCCGACCTCCTTTTCCCCACGCCAGCTGCGCGCCGAGAAACTCAAGGTGCTGCGCGCCACCTCCGCCACCGGTCCGTTTGCTGAGACGACCGCCCGCGGCCAGTACACCGCGGGCCTGCAAGGATCAGTCCCCGTCGTTGGTCTGCGCGAGGAGGAGGGCTTCGACCCGGCCTCGAAGACAGAAACGTTTGCCGCGTGCACGTTAGAGATCAACTCGCGGCGCTGGGCCGGAGTACCCTTCTATCTCCGCACCGGCAAGCGCCTCGGACGACGGGTAACCGAGATCGCCCTCGTGTTTAAGCGCCCGCCCTATCAGCCCTTCTACCCGGATCAGACGAACCTGCTCACCAACAACGCGGTGGTGATCCGCGTGCAGCCGGACGAGGGCGTGCTCATGCGCTTCGGCTCCAAGGTTCCGGGCGTGGGCCTGGAGGTGCGCGACGTGAACATGGACTTCTCCTACTCGGAGGCGTTTACCGAGCAATCTCCCGAGGCTTATGAGCGGCTCATCCTCGACGCCTTGCTGGACGAGTCCAGCTTGTTTCCCACCAACTCTGAGGTCGAGCGGAGCTGGGAGATCCTCGACCCGATCCTGGAGTACTGGGATGCGCACGGCGAGCCGGACGAGTACCAGGCCGGCACCTGGGGTCCGGAATCAGCCGAACGCATGTTGGCAAAAGACGGCCGCACCTGGCGGCGCCCCTAAACGCGTATAAGGAAAGGAAGCTGCGACGTGATTATTTCGCTGCCGGATACCACTACCCGCCAAATCGCCGGCGCGCTGCTGAAAGCCCAGGAGAACTTTTCCATGGCCACGGGCCGCGTGCTCACCCTGCTCGTCGCTGCGCCTGATACGCAGGACTCGGAGACCATCCTCGAGACGGTACGCACTGCGACACGCGAGAACCCGGCCCGCGTGATCGTGCTGCTGCTTGGCGACGCTTCGGCGCCCACAAGCATGAACGCCGATCTCATCGTCGCCGCGCATTCCGGTGCCTCCGAGATGGTCGTCATGCGCTTGTTCGGCGAGCTCACCCAGCACCTCGACGCGGTGGTGACTCCCCTGCTGCTGCCGGATACGCCAATCGTCGCGTGGTGGCCCGGCCAGGCGCCCGCGCGACCTGTCGAGTCGCAGCTCGGCGCAATCGCGCAGCGACGTATCACGAATGCGCTCGCCGACGACGCGGATGCGCCACTGCGGACCTTGGTCGAGGGCTACCACCCCGGGGATTCGGATATGGCGTGGTCGCGCATTACGCCATGGCGCGGGGTTGTCGCCTCGGCCCTCGACCGCTACGCCGACGACCCGGTGCGGTCAGTCTCGATCGCTGGCGACCCGGCCGACCCGGCAGTGCTGCTCGCAGCCGGCTGGCTCGCCGCGTGTTTGGATGTGGAGGTCACGCGCGCCCCCGTGACGCGGCCCCGCAAGGGCGTGCCTGTCGAACACCTCGCGTTGCATTGCGCCAATGGCGACATCACCGTTGATGTCCTCGACGCGCACACCGCACGCGTGGCGGTGCCGGGAAGCCCCGCATCGCACGTGGCGCTCGGCGCACGCTCGGACGCGTCGTGCCTGGCTGAGGAGCTACGCCACCTCGACGACGACGTCACCTACGCCCGCGCACTGCAAGCCACGACGCTCGTGCGGGAGACGAACCGCGCTCCCTCGTCGGCACCTGCAGTCGACGTCGTGCGCGCTGATGATCGTGCGGCGCTCGTCGAGGCCGCAGCCGACCGTCTCATGCGGCTGCTCGCAGACATCCAGGCGGACGGCACCGGTGGGCTGCACGGCGACGGCGTCCCGCGCGTGGTGCTCACGGGCGGCACTTCAGGCATAGAGCTGCTCTCAGTCCTCGCCGACCACGCCCAAGGCGGAGAGAGCCACGGTGTCGATTTTGGCGCAATCGAGTTGTTCTTCGGCGACGAGCGCAACGTGCCGGTGACCCACCCAGATTCGAACGAGGGCCAGGCCCGTCAGGCGCTTCTCGACCGCATTGGGGTGCCTGCCTCCCGCGTCCATGGTTGGGGCCTTGACGGTGGCGATATGCAGGCGGCAGTCGCCGACTATGAACGCATGCTCGACGTCGCCGCGCCGCGTGGTTTTGACCTCCATCTTCTGGGCATGGGTGGTGAGGGGCACATCAATTCGCTGTTCCCCCACACTGATGCGGTCCGCGAGGCAAATGCGCGAGCATGCGCTGTCACCGACTCTCCGAAGCCTCCCGCACAGCGCACCACGCTCACGTTGCCCGCAGTGTGCAGCTCCGAGCGCGTGTGGCTGCTCGTCTCCGGCGCTGAAAAGGCGGAAGCCGCGGGCCACGTTGTTCGCGGTGCTGCCGCCGAGGACTGGCCCGCTGCGGGCGCACACGGCCGGCAAGAGACAGTGCTTTTTGTTTCTGAGGACGCCGCGGGCGAACTCTAGCGGCCCCTCAACGCAGCGAGCCCCTCCCAGCGATACAGCTGGGAGGGGCTCGCCGTTATTGCGTCTGGTGTTACGCGGAGTACGTCTGAATCAGGTTCAGCGCGATGATGCACGCCAACCAGATCAGAGAGATCAGGATGGTGTAGCGATCCAGGTTCTTCTCCACGATGGTCGAACCGGACAGGTTCGACTGCACGCCGCCGCCGAAGAGGCTGGACAGGCCGCCGCCCTTACCCTTGTGGAGCAGGACGAACACGGTCGCAAGCACCGATGCGATTACGAGCACGATCTCCAGAGCCAACGTCATGTGGGGCTATCCTCCACTTTCACTTTGGGAAATTTCTTGAACCTGCATAAGCCTACACCATCACCTTTTCGGGCCCTGCGGCGGACACACGGCTTGTCAAGCGTCCGCCGCGATCCGCGCGGCTAGGCGACGGCGTTGGCCGCAGCGGCTGCCAGTTTGGCAAAGTCGTCGCCCTTGAGCGACGCGCCGCCAACCAGCCCGCCGTCGACGTCCGGCTGACCGACGATCTCGGCGACGGTCTCGGTCTTGACGGATCCGCCATACAGGATGCGGATGCCATCGGCCGTCGCATCGTCAGCAAGCTCGCGGACCAGCTCGCGGATGGCGTGGCAGACTTCCTGCGCATCCTCCGCAGAGGCGACCTTGCCGGTACCGATGGCCCACACCGGCTCGTAGGCGATGACCGTGCGGTTGAGTTCCTCCGTGCTCAGTCCGGCCAGCGAAGCGCGGGTCTGCTCCTCGACGAAGCTCACGTGCTTGCCTTCCTCGCGCACCTCGAGCGGCTCACCCACGCACACGATCGGCGAGATGCCGTGCGCGAGAGCCTTCTTCGCCTTCGCGGCGACGAGCTCGTCGCTCTCGTTGTGGTACTGGCGGCGCTCGGAGTGGCCGACGACGACCCAGCTGCACCCCAGCTTCTCCAGCATGGCGGCGGAAATCTCGCCGGTGTATGCGCCGTTGTCGTGCTGGGACACGTCCTGGGCACCGTAGGTGATCTGCAGCTTGTCGCCCTCGACGAGCGTCTGCACCGAACGCAGGTCGGTGAACGGGACTGTCAGCGCGACGTCGACAAGCTCGTAGCCGTCCTTCGGGAAGGCAAAGGCGAGCTTCTGTGCGCTGGAGATTGCCTCAAGGTGATCGAGGTTCATCTTCCAGTTGCCGGCAATGAGTGGCTTGCGTGCCATAGGTATGTACTCCTCTTTCAAGTAAACGGGATACGTGGGATAAGGACTACTTCGACAGGACGACGACGCCCGGCAGTTCCTTGCCCTCGATGAGTTCCAGGGAGGCGCCACCGCCGGTGGAGATGTGGGAGAACCCATCCTCGTCGAGACCGAGGGTGCGAACGGAGGCGGCAGAGTCGCCGCCACCGACGACGGTGAAGGAATCGTTGTGCTTCGTTGCCGCGATCATCGCCTCGGCGACCGCCTTCGTGCCGTCGGCAAACTGCGGGAACTCGAACACGCCCATCGGGCCGTTCCAGAACACCGTCTTCGAGTCCTCGATAGCCGCGGCGTACAGCTTGGCCGTCTCCGGACCGATGTCCAAGGACATCCAGCCCTCCGGGATACCGTCCAAATCGACGGTCTTCTTTTCCGCATCCTTGTCAAACTTCTCTGCGACAGCCAGGTCGACTGGCAAGACGAGCTTATCCCCGTAACGCTCGATGAGCTCCTTGCAGGTTGCAATCATGTCTTCCTGCAGCAGGGAATTCTGGACGTTGTGGCCCTGCGCTGCGAGGAAGGTGTAGCACATGCCACCGCCGATGACGACCTTGTCTGCCTTTTCCGCCAACGCTTCAATCACACCGAGCTTGTCCGAGACCTTGGAGCCGCCCAGCACGACGACGTAGGGGTGAGCCGGGGCATCCTTGACCGACGAGAGCGTAGAGACTTCCTTCTCGACCAAGTAGCCGGCGTAGGCCGGCAGCTTCTTCGCAATGTCGTACACCGAGGCCTGCGCGCGGTGCACCACACCGAAGCCGTCAGAGACAAAGGCACCGTTATCAGCGGCCAGGGCGGCCAACTCTGCCGCGAATTCCTCTCGTTCAGCCTCGTCCTTGGAGGTTTCGCGCGGATCGAAGCGTACGTTCTCCAGCAGTAGGATCTCGCCTTCGGTCAGGCCGTTGGCGCGCTCGTGCGCGTCTTCGCCAGAGACGTCCCCGGCGAGCGCGACGAACTGGCCAAGACGCTCGGAGAGCGCTTCCGCCACAGGCTTCAGCGAAAAGGCGGGGTTGACCTGGCCCTTCGGGCGCCCCAGGTGCGCCATGGCGATGACCTTCGCGCCGCCATCGAGGAGTGCGCGAAGGGTCGGCAGAGAGGCGTCAATGCGACCCGCGTCGGTGATGTTGCCGTCCTCGTCGAGGGGGACGTTGAAGTCGGATCGGACGATGACGTGGCGACCGTCCACGCCTTCGTCGAGAAGCTGCTGCAGTGTTTGCGTGGTCATCGGTGATTGCTCCTTACAAGTGTGTCTTTGGGTGCCATGATACGCAGTTCTACGCCGAAGGCCCGGTGCATGCGATGTGCACGCACCGGGCCCATCAGCTGAACCGCGAGAGGTTTAGAGGTTGTCAGCGACGTGCTTGGTCATACGGATGTACTGCGAGGTGTAGGACCACTCGTTGTCGTACCAAGAAATGACCTTGACCAGGTTGTTGTCGATGACGCGGGTCATGCCAGCGTCAAAGATTGCGCCGTGGCTGTTGCCGATGATATCGGAGGAGACGATCGGGTCCTCGGTGTAGAGCATTGCCTTGCCGAGCACCTCGTCCTCGGTCGCCTTCTTCACCGCTGCGTTGATCTCCTCGGCGGTGACGTCCTTGTTCAGCTGGACCGTCAGGTCGGTTGCAGAACCGGTGATGGTGGGCACGCGCATTGCAAAACCATCCAGCTTGCCCTCGAGCTTGGGCAGGACCAGAGCGACGGCCTTTGCAGCACCAGTCGTGGTCGGCACGATGTTCTGGGCAGCGGCACGAGCGCGGCGCAGATCCTTGTGCGGAGCATCCTGGATGCGCTGGTCGCCGGTGTAGGCGTGGATGGTGGTCATGAGGCCGGACTTGATACCGAACTCCTCATCGAGCACCTTGGCCAGCGGAGCGAGCGAGTTGGTGGTGCAGGACGCGGCGGAGATGATGTTCTGGTCGTTGGTGTAGTCGGTGTGGTTGACGCCCCACACGTAGGTGCCGTCGACGTCCTTGCCCGGAGCAGAGATGATGACCTTCTTCGCGCCGGCATCCAGGTGCGCCTTTGCAGTATCACCAGAGCGGAACACGCCGGTGCACTCGAGGACAATGTCAACGTCCAGGTCGCCCCAAGCCAGCTTGGACGGATCCTTATCCTCGGAAACCTCGATGCGGCGACCATCAACACTGATGGAGCTGTCGTCGAACTCCACCTCGTGACCAAACTGGCCGTACGCGGTGTCGTACTTCATCAGGTGCGCAAGAGTCTCGTTGTCCGTGAGATCGTTGATCTTGACAACCTCGAGCTCGCCCTGGAACTCGTCCTGGATGATGCGGAAGGCTGCGCGACCGATGCGGCCGAAACCGTTGATGCCAATACGAGTAGTCACTGTCAAATACTCCTCTGCTGAGTCGAGTTCTACGGGGCACACGTTGCGCCCCAGGGTTCAGGCTCTCAACACCTGCCGGGAAGCAGTAAAGGTACTGCTACCTGCACAGTTACCGGTCGATCCGGCCCCTTTTGAGCCTGTCGGTGCCCAGTGTAGCGATGCGTGTACAACCATGCATGGCTCCGTGGTGGCCGCTCGCACCTTCGTCAAGGGGTCGAAAATCACGCGCACAAACGGGGGTGGAAATGCCGCTTTCACCCAGATAAGGGTGCCCGGTTTTTGCCTCGACTACGCATTCCGTCGCAACCCTCCCCCGCCTATCGAACGCCCAGCCCCATCAAGGAACACGCGAGTTAGTTGACGTGACTGCAATAATTTTCTGTGTAATATGTCACACTTCGGGTTCATGCGACTTTTCGTCGTCAATAGCGGCGGTCGTCGACGGAATTCCCAGTTCTTTTGCCCGCTTATCCGCAAGTGACAATAGCCGGCGAATTCGACCCGCCACCGCGTCTTTCGTCATCTGCGGATCAGCGAGCTTACCCAGCTCCTCCAGGGACGCGTGGCGGTGTTCTGCGCGCAAGTACCCTGCTTCCGCGAGATGCTCTGGTACATCATCGCCGAGGATGTCCATCGCCCGCTCAACGCGCCGCGCTGCGGTGGCAGCAGCCTGCGCCGAGCGGCGAGTATTCGCATCGTCGAACGTTGCCAATCGTTGACCCGAGCGCGCCCGGAGCTGCTTGCGCCGCCGCTTTTCGTCCCATTCCAGGCGAGCAAGGGGCGCCCCCATCCGGCTGAGCAAAATGCCGATGGTCTCTCCGTCACGAATGTAGACGCGTTCAATGCCTCGCGTCTCTTTCGTCCGCGTCGCAATATCAAGCCGCCGGCCCAGGCCGACGAGCGCGAGCGCCGACTCTTCAGACGGGCACGCAACCTCGAGCGCAGAGGTCCTTCCCGGCTCAGTCAGCGAACCTCGCGCAAGGAACGCCCCGCGCCACGCAGCCTCGACGTCGGCAACAGGGCCGGAAACGATGGTGTGGGGCATGCCCACAACTGGGTGCCCGGATGCGGTGACCAGGCGCAGTTTGCGCACCACCTCTCGCATCCCGTCACGCACGGTGACGACGCACTTTCGCTCCTTCGTGGCGGAGCCGGGGGCGACGATGCCGAGTTCCGGCTCCACGCCAGTGGTGGCGCGCAGCATGGTCACCAGCCGACGGGCAACCTGTTCTTCGCCGAACTCCATGACCAGTGCCACGCCTTGAGGCGTGTCTTGGAAGCTGCCGGCGTAACGGATCATGGCGGTGGCCTCTGCTAGCTGCGTACTCGCCTGAGTGAGGCGAACGTTGAGCAGCTCATCTTTGACTTTTGCGGTCAGCGCCACCGTTGCTGTCCCTTTCTCTTTTGTCTCGGCTGGATAGCCCCGTTTGAAAACGCAGGCATGCGCGCGACCTCGCTATCGGGGCGAGGGCGCGCGTATCGACGCTTGATTCTAGCGTGCCCGGTGCAACTCCAAAATTGCCTCGGCCAATTTCGCCGGATCGTGCTTGTCAACGAGCTGTCCTTCTGCCGCAGGAACGTGAACGTCGCGAAACGCGATACCTGCACTGACCCGCTCCGCCGCGCGCTGCAGATGCCTCCGCTCACCAGCTGAATGAGACGTGTGGTTGTCGGCGAGAAAATAGTCCACGCGCAACTCAGGGGCATGCTGATTAAACACCTGGATATGCCGCTCAGTACTAAAGCCCAGGGTTTCGCCAGCCTGCGGCAGAAGGTTCAGCATCACGACGACCATCGCGTCGGTCGAATTCAACGCGTCCACGATTCGCGGCACCAGCAAGTGGGGAAGCACCGAGGAAAACCACGACCCAGGTCCGATCGACACGATGTCAGCGGAGTGGATCGCCTCAATCGCCTCGGCCGAAGCCTCTGGACGGCTTGGCAGCAAGCGCACTCGGCGCACTTCACCCGAGGTGGAGGCAACGGCTGCCTGCCCCCGCACCGAACGGAGCACTCGCGGGTCGTCGTCCAACCCGGAAACATCCGCTTCGATGTCTAATGGCTGCGGGCTCATCGGAATGACGCGACCGACCGACCGGGTCCACCTCGCGACGATGTCGAGGGCGTTTTGCATGCCGCCGAATTTCTCGGCCAAGCTCACGAGCATGAGGTTGCCGAGGGGATGGCCGGCCATCACGCCATTGCCACCGAAACGATGCTGCAGCGCCTCCTGCCACAGCCTGCCCTCTTCATCGTCTGCAGTCAGCGCGGCGAGCGCCATACGCAAGTCACCCGGCGGAATGATGGGAAACTCCCGGCGCAACCGGCCTGAGGATCCCCCGTCGTCCGCGACGGTTACCACCGCATTGATCTCAGTGGCCTTGGCTTCGCGGGCAGCAAGCAGGGTTTGGTACAAGCCGTGTCCGCCTCCCAGGCAAGTCATTGCAAGTCGCTGCTGGGACTCGCTCATTGCAAGCTCCTTTCACATGGGAAAGAAAACGTATCAAGGCGCCTGTCACGCCGAAGTATCGTACGCATGGGCCGAAAAACCTCTTAGTCCCTTGTCAAATCCCTATGCAAGACACTGACATCGAGCTCGGGCTTTTTGCGCAGCCGCTTTCCAATCTCTTCTGCCACCGCAACCGAGCGGTGATGCCCGCCCGTGCAGCCGACACCCACCGTGATGAAGTCCTTGCCCTCATGCCGGTAGCCTTCAAGCGTACTGCTGAGCAGCCGCACGAAATTCTCAATGAAGGGCTCGGCGTCCGCTTGGCCGAGTACATAGTCAGACACCGGCTTGTCCACACCGCGGAACTCTCGGAGCTCCTCGACCCAGTAGGGATTAGGCAGGAACCGGACGTCGACGATGAGGTCCGCGTCGCGCGGCGAGCCGTGCTTAAAGCCGAAAGATTCGACGGTGACGTGTTGACGCCCGGAGGCAAGCTCGCCTATCGACGCCTCAATCGAGCGCCGCAGGTCATGCACCGACTGGTTCGTCGTGTCGATGATGACATCGGCAACCTCGCGAACTGGTTCCAGCTCCTTGCGTTCCCGCTCTATACCGTGCTTCAGCGTGTCCTTGCCCTGCAAAGGATGGGTGCGGCGGACCGAATCAAAGCGCTGCATCAGCACCCCGTCACGTGCCTCAAGGTAGAGCACGAAGGGGTTGTAGCCACCCTCTTTGATCTTAGAGATGGTCTCCATCAGCGAGCCGTTGAACATGCGCGCTCGCACGTCGGTGACGACAGCAACTTTCGCCACGGGCGAGTGCTCTCCCGTCGACATCTCGACGAGCTCAAGAATGAGCTGCGGCGGCAAGTTCTGGGAAACGAAATACCCTTTGTCCTCGAAGATTTTTGCCGCCGTGGACAGGCCGCCGCCGGACAAGCCGGTGATGATGACGGGGTGCAACGTTTGCGCTGACTGGCCCGCGGATTGGGTCTGAAGCTGGTGCGACTGCGTCATACTCACATCCTAACGGAGCGGAGCCTGCGGCGCGGGTGCCTTTGGCGCTTCAGCGACCATCGTGCAGGTGCGCGTAGATGGTCGCGGCGAGCTTCGGACCGACTCCGTCGACCTCCTGGATTTCTTCCACTGTCGCCGCCTTGATCTTTTTCACAGAACCGAAGTGCTTGACGAGCTCGGTTCGTCGTGCTGGGCCGAGCCCGGGAATGGAGTCGAGCGCGGACGCGCGCATCCGCTTGGAACGTTGCTGCCGGTGGTACGTGATGGCGAAGCGGTGCGCCTCGTCACGGATCTGCTGGAGCAGGTACATGCCCTCAGAGTTGCGCGGCAGGATCACCGGTTCATCATCGTCGGGAACCCAGATCTCCTCCAAACGTTTCGCCAGTCCGATGAGTTGGACGTCGACGACGCCGAGTTCGTCGAACACCGCCTGTGCGGCATCGACCTGCGGCTTACCACCGTCGACGATGAAAAGCTGCGGTGGGTAGGCAAAGCGCTTGTTGTTCGTGGTTTCCACCTCGACGGCTTCTTCGGCAAACATCAGCGCAGCGCTCTCCTCATCGGGGTGCGCCAGCTTGTCCTCGTTGTAGCGTTTAAACCTACGACGGGTGACCTCAGCGATAGAGCCCACGTCGTTCGAGTGACCGTCGCCGGCGGCCTCCTTGATGCGGTAGCGTCGATAGTCCTGCTTTTTCGGCAGGCCGTCCTCGAAAACTACGAGCGAGGCGACCACATCCGTGCCCTGGATGTGCGAAATGTCGGTACATTCCATCCGCAGCGGCGCCTCCTGCATTCCCAGTGCATCCTGGATGTCCTGCAGCGCCTGCGATCGCGCGGTGAGGTCACCGACTCGCTTGAGCTTGTGCTGGTGCAACGCCTCAACTGCGTTCTTGTGCACAGTTTCCATCAGGGCCGCCTTGTCGCCGCGCTGAGGCACCCGGATGTCCACCTGCGCGCTGCGCAAGCCCTCGAGCAGCTCGGTCACCTCGGCAAGCTCGTCTGGCATTTCGGCAACGAGGATCTCCCGGGGCACTGGCTGCGGCGCGCGTATCGACGTCCACGATTCCTGATCCACACCGCGCCGCCGGATCTTTTCCTCCTCACGCTTGCGGTCTTCCGCAAGTTCCTGGCGCTGCCGCTCGACCGCATCCGAGTAGTACTGCACAAGGAAGTTCTGCATCAGGACGGGCAACGCGGGGTCCGTATCCCCATCTTCGAGCCGTTCGGTCGAGCCGGGTTCGTCACCGGTTTTCTCCACCACCCAGCCGCGCTGGGCGCGGATTCGCCCGCCGCGGACGTTGAAGATCTGGACGGCGGCCTCGAGTTCGTCGGTGTCGAAGGCGATGATGTCCGCGTCGGTATCTTGGCTCAGCACTACGGTCTGGCGTTCCATCACCTTGTTCACCGCGCCGAGGTCATCGCGCAGGCGCGCCGCTTTTTCAAACTCTAGGTTCTCCGCGGCCTCCTCCATTTGCTTTGTCATGCCGCGCACGAGGGAATCCGTGTTGCCGGACATAAAGCCGAGGAAACCGGCAACGATGGCTGCGTACTCTTCTTCGTCCACACGCCCAATGCACGGTGCAGCGCACTTGTCGATGTAGCCGAGCAGACACGGTCTGCCCAGAGACTCGTGGCGGTTGTACACGCCATTGCTGCACGTGCGGATTGGGAACACGCGGGTGAGCAGGTCGAGTGTTTCGCGCACCGCCCACGCGTGCGAGTAGGGCCCGAAGTAGCGCACCCCCTTGCGCTTCGGACCGCGGTAGAAAAAGGCGCGTGGGAAGCGCTCCCGCACACTGACCGCGAGCATGGGGTACGTCTTATCGTCCCTGTACATCACGTTGAACCAGGGATCGAACTTTTTAATCCAGGTATATTCCAGCTGAAGCGCCTCCACCTCGCTGGAGACCACTGTCCACTCCACCGACGCGGCCGTGAAGACCATCTGGCGGGTCCGAGGGTGCAAGTGCTCTGGAGGCTGGAAGTAGTTGTTCAGCCGCGAGCGGAGGTTTTTCGCCTTGCCCACGTACACGACGCGCCCGTTCGCATCGCGGAACTTGTACACACCCGGGTCGGTGGGAATTGTGCCTGTCGCCGGGCGGTAGTCCTGCGGGTTCGCCAACCTGTCAGTCCCTTTCCGTAGTTAGGCTGCTGAGTCCTCCGGCATGTACTGCGCTTCAAGCTCGCGGAACTTGGCTACGGCATCCAATGCCTGCTCCTTGTCGCCAGCCTGAATGGCCCAGAGCGGCACGTACTCGAAATCTGGCAGCTCGAGGCGAGCCATGCGCGAGCCCTTGGGGAAGGACAGCCCGTAGATAACCAGCCAGGGGTAAAAGCGAGTGCCGATGATGTTGGCCACTTCTACCCCATCCTCGTTGGCGCGGACCCGCGGGCGGGTCAGGCAGACCCACGACACAATCGAGATGATGATGCCTACGCCAACGAAGGCAAATTTATCGATCCCTGTAATCGCGACACCGGTAAACTCCACGTCCACTACAGCGGCCATGAAAATGTGCACCGCCATGACGAGCACAACCCACGCGAGAGCGACGCGGCGCAAAAAGCGCGACTTCACGGTGAGTTCCCAGGGCTTGGTCGAGGTCTGCGCATGCGGGTCAAGGGCGTTGAGGTAGATAAGCTCCTCGTCGCTCAGCTTGCGCGTCTGCGCCGCGCGCTGCGCGCTGTTGCCTTCCCCCATCGCTCCAGTGTCCCCTGTCACGCGAACGTCCTTTCCTTCCCGCGGCTCAACCGAAAGATTGAGCGTCAGTTGCTTTCCTTGGGATCCTAGTCCCGGGCGCGCAGCGCGCGCACTTTGCCCAGCTCTACGGCCGCGCCGAGCGCCGCACGGACGGCCGCTTGCCCTTTGTCCTCCTTCGAGTCTTCCCCGCCGGAGCGCTCGTAGGCCTGATCCTCGTCTTCCACAGTCAGCACGCCGTTGCCCACCGGTACGCCTTCGTCAAGCGCGACGCGGGTCAGCCCGCTCGTCACCGAGTCGCACACGACCTCGAAGTGCGGCGTCTTGCCCCGGATGACGCACCCAAGTGCGACCACGGCGTCGTAGCGACGGGCGCAGGCCTGCACCAAAACAGGCAGCTCCATCGCGCCGTCAACCAGGTATTCGTCTGCCTTCGCGCCGAGTTCGCGCGCTGTGGCTTTCGCACGCTCACGCAAGGTATCGACGATGCGCGCGTTCCAGCGCGTGGCCACGATAGCCACTGTCAGGCCCTCAGCCTGCGGGGTATAGGGTTCCGGCTCACCAGAGGAGGCCATAGGTTCTCCACTCCTTTTTAAGTCGTAGCTCGAGGATACGCGCAATTAGCCAGCCGAGGGCGCGCCGTCGCCGGCAGCCGGTGTGTGTTCGTTCATCCAGCGCTCGACGGCCGGCAGGTCGTGCCCCATGCGGTCGCGTTTGGTGCGCAGGTAACCGATGTTGTCGTGCGAGGGCACGATCTCGATCCGGGTGCGGCCGGCGACTCGCGGGCCGAAGCCGCTGAGCGCGTGCACCTTGTCCGGATTGTTGGAGAGCAACTGCATCGACTCGATGCCCAGGTCGGCGAGGATTTGGCCGGCAACTGAGTACTCGCGGGCGTCGATAGGCAGGCCCTGCTCCAGGTTTGCATCCACGGTGTCGAGGCCCCGGTCCTGCAGCGCATAGGCCCGCAGTTTTGCCAGCAGCCCGATTCCGCGCCCCTCGTGTCCACGCACGTAGACCACCACGCCGCGGCCCGCCTCGTGGATGCGGCGCATGGATTCGTGCAGCTGCGGGCCACAATCGCAGCGGGCCGAGGCGAAGGCGTCGCCGGTGAGGCACTCGGAGTGCACGCGCACGAGCACCTCCTCCGTACCGTCGAGCTGCGCGGGGTCGCCGGCAATGAGCGCGACGTGCTCGCTGCCGTCGATGTCGTTGCGGTAGCCCACGGCATGAAACTCGCCAAACTCCGTGGGCAGGCGGGTCTCGGTCACCCGGCTGACAAAGCGTTCATGGCGGCGTCGGTAAGCGATGAGCTGGTCGATGGAGATCATCACCAGCCCGTGGGTGTCGGCAAACTCGCGCAGCTCATCGAACCGGGCCATATCGGTCGGGTCCTGCTCGGAGACGATTTCGCACAGCGCTCCAGCCGGGCGCATCCCCGCCAAACGAGCGAGATCTACGCTCGCCTCGGTGTGCCCGTCGCGGACGAGCACGCCCCCGACACGCGCACGCAGCGGCACCACGTGGCCGGGGCGGGTGAAGTCGGCAACGGTCGTCGACGCGCTCGCGAGACGGCGCAAGGTTTCGGCGCGAGAGGTGGCGGAAATGCCGGTCGTCCCGGTCGCCGCGTCCACGGTCACGGTGTAGGCGGTACCGCGAGCGTCTTGGTTCCGCGCCACCATGGGCGGCAGGTCGAGCCGGTCCGCGTCTTCGTCTTCCAGGGCCACGCAGATGTAGCCGGAGGTGTAGCGCACCATAAAAGCCACGAGCTCCGGGGTAGCCGCCTCGGCGGCGAAGATGAGGTCGCCCTCGTTTTCGCGATCCTCATTATCCACCACAACCACCGCTTCCCCACGGGAAATGGCGGCGATTGCGTCTTCGACAGCGTCCAAGCGGGAACCGTTACTCATACTCGTTTACCTTAGCCCGCACCATATTCTCGACGTACTTGGCTACCTGGTCGACCTCCACGTTCACCGGATCGCCGACTTGCAGTTCGCCGGCGGTGGTTTCTGCAAGTGTGGTGGGAATCAGGGAAACCTCGAAGTACCCCTCACCGACCGCCGAGACTGTCAGGGACGTCCCGTTCACCGCGATCGACCCCTTCTCCACGACGTAGCGCCCCAGCCCCTGCGGCAGACTAAAACGCAACACGTCCCAACGCGGGCCCGGCGTGCGCGAAAGCAACTCGCCGACGCCGTCGACGTGGCCCTGCACGATATGGCCGCCGAGCCGATCGCCGACCTTGAGGGCCCGCTCCAGGTTCACGCGCTGCCCCGCCTGGCCGAGGCGGGTGCGGCGCATCGTCTCCGGCATCACATCGGCCCAAAAGCATTCTGGCTGCGGCGCACCTGCCTCAGGTTGATCCGGCAGCCCGGTCACGGTCAGGCACACCCCGTCGACGGCGATGGAGTCGCCGTTGCGCGCATCTTCAATCACTTTGCGTGCGCGGATGCACACGCGCGCATCCTTCTCACCAGCTTCGATGGCCTCGATCGTGCCGACTTCTTCAATAAGTCCAGTAAACACTGCTCGTCCTGTCTCTTCTTCCTACTCCAGCAAGTCTTTCCGCGCCATCTCGATGAGCACATCATCTCCCAGCCGCACCACGCGTTCGAGGCGGAAGCGCTGCGCCTTGGCGATCGTCCCCGCGACTTGTCCGCCGAGCACCCCTCGCCCGTCACCGAGCAGTGCCGGCGCGACGTATGCTTGGATCCGGTCGATAAGACCCGCGGTGACAACACTGTGCGCGAGCCGCGCGCCTCCCTCGACGAGCACATCGCGCGCTCCCTGCTCCCACAGCGCCGCCAGCGCGGCCTGCGGGTCCGGGTATTGCGCGTAGCCAAGACGAGCCAGGTTGCCCTCGCCGATGTCGCTGGTGCCTACGACCACGCGGCGCGGTTGCGTCGGGTAGAGCTCACCGTCGGGGCGGCGCGCAGTGAGCTGAGGGTCGTCCGCAATCGCCGTGCCCGTACCCACAATGATTGCGTCGCGTCGCGCTCGATCGCGGTGCACGTGCGCCCGCGCCGCCTCGCCGGTAATCCACTTGCTCGTGCCATCCACCGCGGCGGTGAACCCGTCCAGGGTCGCCGCGTACTTCCAGGTCACCGCGGGCCGCCCCATGCTTATCGACGCCCGCCACGCCGCCAGCGCGACCACCTCCGTGGGCCGATACGTCACCTCTACTCCCGCGCGCCGCAGCACGTCGGCTCCCCCCGCAGCCTGCGGGTTTGGGTCATTGGTGAGGTAGATGACGGCGGCCACGCCGGCGCTGGCCAGCGCGTCCGTGCACGGTCCGGTGCGCCCGGTGTGGGCGCAGGGTTCAAGCGTGACGATCGCGGTGGCGCCTTGCGCGCGGCTACCGGCCGCGGCCAGCGCGTTGACCTCGGCGTGCGCACCGCCTGCAGGAGAGGTCGCCCCGATTGCGATGAGTTGCCCGGTGGCGTCGATAAGCGCGCAGCCGACCGGCGGGTTTGGCGAGGTCGTGCCCCGCACCCCCTCGCCCGCAGAGATTGCTGCGGCAATTCCAGCCTCGATTGCGGCCGGGTCCGGCCAAACATGAGCCATGTCGCACCTTCACACAGTTTTGCACACAGTTTTGAGGGCGCTAGCTGCGCGCCTCTCGCGCGAGCTCGCGGAGGCGCTCAACCGCCTCGGCCGGGTTCTCGGCACCGAAGACCGCAGAGCCCGCGACAAAGGCATCGACGCCGGCCTCCGCCGCCTGCGCGATTGTCGCATTCGCAATGCCGCCGTCGATCCCGATGATGGTGTCGAGCCCCTCGGCAGCGATGTGATCACGCAGCGCCATGACCTTGCCCAGCACCTCAGGCATGAACTTCTGGCCTCCGAAACCGGGCTCCACGCTCATCACCATGACCTGGTCAAATTCACCCACGGAATCCAAGTAGGGCTCGATGGGGGTGCCGGGTTTGACCGCAAATCCCGACTGCACACCAAGATCGCGGCACTTTCGTCCCGCCGCAACGTGGTCCTTCGTCGCCTCCACGTGGAAGATCAGCCGGTCGCCGCCTGCCTTGACGTACGTGGCAAACCAGCGCTCCGGCTCCTCGATCATCAGGTGCATATCCAAGAACTGATCCGTGACCCCGTCGACTGCCTTGGTCACATCTGGTCCAAACGACAGGTTGGGCACGAAGTGACCGTCCATGATGTCAACGTGGAGCAGGTCGGCGTTAGCGACCTTGCGCACGTCGTTGCCAAGATGTGCGTAGTCAGCCGCGAGGATTGATGGGGCGATGTAAATCATGGTGCTAAGCCTACTTCTTCCGCAGCACCGCAAAGAACATGGCATCAGTGCCGTGCCGGTGCGGCCACATCTGCACGCTCTTTGCCTCGCCCGTCTCAGCCATCCCGCAGGCGTACTCGCAGGCCTCAAGCTCCTCGACCTCTCCTCGCTCGAGCGCGTCATCGACCACGCCGCGAGTCTCTCGCACATCGGGAGAGCACGTCGAGTACACGACGACGCCACCCGAGCGGGCGAGCGCAATCGCGGAGGCTAGCAGGGACTTTTGCAGCGGAACAAGCTCGTCGATATCGCTTTCCTGCTTGCTCCAGCGGGCTTCGGGGCGACGTCGCAAAGCACCGAGCCCGGAGCACGGCGCGTCCACCAGCACCCGGTCGTAGCCGGGCTCCAACCCGGGCGCGCGCCCGTCTGCGGTGTGCACCGTGACCGGTAGACCCTGGGTCGCCTTGCGCACCAGGTCCGCGCGGTGCTTGCTGGGCTCAACCGCGTCCACAGTAGCGCCGTCGATGCGAGCGAGCGCACCCATCAGCGCAGCCTTGCCACCCGGACCGGCACACAGGTCAAGCCAACGCCCTTGATCGTCGGCGACCTCCGCTTCGACAACGGCGCGGGCGATGAGCTGCGAGCCCTCATCCTGCACGGCAGCGATCCCCTCGCGCACCGGCGCCAGCTGCCCCGGGTCACCCTCATCCAGGTACACGGCGTAGGGCGAGAATCGGCCTTGCTCTCCACCGATAGCCAGCGCGAGCTCCTCTGCGCTGAGTTCACCGGGGCGAGCGACCAAGTGCACCCCTGGTCGTCGTGAATCGGCCTCAAGCGCATCACCGAGCTCATCCGCGTGCGCGCCGAGCGCGCTCTCGAAGCTTCTCGCGATCCATGCCGGGTGCGCGTGCTGGAACGCGAGCGCATCGAGCTTGTCCGACGGCATGAGGCGATCGAACCACTGCTGGGCAGTCGAGCGGCCAATCGTGCGCAGGATCCCGTTGGCGAATCCCTTCGCCTTGCCCTGGCCGGCGGCCTCCACCAGTCGAACGGAGGTGTCCACCGCCGCGTGCGGCGAGACTCGCGTGTAGAGCAGCTGGTAGGTACCGAGCCGCAGTGCGGCGAGCACCCACGGGTCGATCTTGTCCAGCTCGCGGGAAGAATTCGCCGCGATGACCGCGTCGAGTACCCCCTGCGTACGGAGCGTGCCATAGGTCAGCTCGGTGGCGAACGCCGCATCACGTCCGGTGATGTGCCGCTCGCGGAGCAGCGCGGGCAGCACCAGGTTGGCGTAGGCGCCGTCTGTCGCGACACGGTGAAGTACGTGTAACGCAGCCTCGCGGGCGGGGTCGTTGCTCTGCGTGCCGCGTTGACGCTTGCGCCCGCCTTGTTTCGACGTCCTCGGCTTTTGTTGATCCGTAGCTGGGACCGACTTCTTCGGCTCGCGCCTGCCTGCGGCCCGGGACCTGAATCCTCCGCTCACTCAAACACCACTCCTTGCGCAACCACGTCTGGCTGGAGCCCGCGGCCCCAGTCTGCTGCAGCCATCATCTTCTTCCCCGGCGGCTGCACGGTGCCCAGGACCACGTCTTGGGTCGCCGTGCCGACGCGCACTTCGTTCTTCTCGACGCTTACGTGACCCGCTGCCAGCGAATCCGCGTCCCCCACCCGCACCGGTCCGATTTTCACGCGTTGGCCTTCCCACGTCGTCCACGCGCCCGGGCCGGGAGTGTGCGAGCGCACCGCGCGATCAATTGCCGCGGCAGAGCTATGCCAATCGATGCGCGCGTTGTCGGTGGAGAGTTTCGGTGCGTACGTTGCCTCGCCCTCTTGCGCAACCGGAACGATGCTGCCGTTGTCAAGGCCGGTCATCGTCTCGACGAGCAGGTCAGCGCCCGCGTACGCAAGCCGGGTAAGCAGCGAATCTGCGGTGTCGTCTGCACCGATGTGTTCAGTTAGCGTCGCCAGTACCTCGCCCGTGTCCAAGCCCTCGTCGATGCGGAACGTCGTGGCACCGGTGACCGAATCGCCCTCCCGGATAGCTGCCTGCACCGGCGCCGCGCCGCGCCAACGCGGCAGCAGAGAGAAATGCAGGTTTACCCACCCGTGCTTGGCAAGCGCGAGCATGTCTTCCGGGATCAAGTTGCCGTAGGCCACCACGGGGATCGCGTCTGGGGCAAGTGCCTGCAGACGCTCACGCACCTCCATATTGTCGCGCAGCGACTCGGGCGTAAGCACCTCGATGCCGTGCGCTTCGGCCAGTGCCTTGACCGGTGAAGGATGCAGCGTCCTGCCTCGACCACGTCGGGCGTCGGGTCGGGTCAGCACCGCCACCACCTCGTGCTCGGAATCAATGAGCCGCTGCAATGCCACCACCGCTGGCTCCGGGGTCCCGGCAAATACCACTCGCATTTATTTCTCCTTCCACCAATTCGACGCGTAGATTTCCGCCATCGCCGCGTTTTTCTCCTCGCGCTCCATCCGCTGCATGAACATGACTCCGTCGAGGTGATCCGATTCGTGCTGGATACACCGCGCCAACAGCCCCGATGCGGCTATCATCACCGGGCGCCCGTCAACGTCGCTCCCGGTTGCCAGTACATTCGCCGCGCGCGTGATCGTGCCCCGTACTCCAGGTACCGACAGGCACCCCTCGATGCCCGTTTGTGTCTCCGTGCCGACCTGGTGCCAAACTGGGTTGACCAGGTGACCACGCATGCCGTTGCATTCGTAGACGAACATCCGAATCTGCAGGCCCACCTGGTTGGCAGCCAACCCCACGCCACCGGAAGCATCCATAATCTCGAGCATCTCCGCGGCAGTGCTTCGCAGCCCGTCCCCAAACTTTTCGACGGGACGCGCCGGGGTCTTCAGTATTGGGTCGCCAAAAAGGCGCAAGCTCAGCGCAGTCATGACTGCCAAGTGTACTGACTGTCCAACAGGTGCGCGCAGCCCACTACCCCACATCAATGGGGTTGACTTGGATGCGCAGCGGCAGGGTCTGCTTGCGCGCTGCCCGGTGCACCGCGCCCGCCCGCAAAGCCCGCCCCAACTCCGTGCGACCGCGCAAAGGCGAACGCACAAGCATGCGCTGCGCCTGGCCAAATCGGGGCACGTCCCACTCGCCCGGCAAGGTGACGCCGGCTGGCAGGTCCACGGGGCCAAGCACCTCTGCGTGCTCTGGCAGCTCAACGTGATCGAAGAAGTCTTCCAAGGCATGCCGTGGCGCGTCCACGACGGCAATGTGGACGGCAGGTGGGAAGCGCGCATCCTTACGGTGCGCGAGTTCGAGCGCGGCGTGCCCGACTACGTCCCACCGAATGAGGTGCTGCACGATCGGCAGCGCCGGGTCTGCCACGACCACCACCTCGCCGCCTGCACTATGCGGTCGCACGAGCGCTGCCGCTTGCAGCCATTTGGCAAAGGTGTCCTCAGTCGCTCGCAGATCTGGGCGCTGCAACAGCGCCCACACATCCAACAGCACCGCGGCGCCGTAGCCTCCTGCAACACTCGGTTCGGCCCCCGGTGTGGCCACAATGATGGCGGGCTCGTCTGGCACCGAATCCAGCACCTTCTCGCCCCAGGAAGTACACACCCGAAATTGCGCAAACGCCCGACCGAGTTCTTCCGCGGTTCTTTCGGTACCCAGCACCGTCGCCCGGACACGCCGCGATCCGCAGGCGGGACACACGTGCGCAGGATCCATCCGCCCGCACCACCGGCACGTGGGTGCCGCCGCTTCTTCGCCGGACGGCAGCCCCAGCGGACCGTTGCACCACCGGCAGCGAGCCGGCGTCCGGCACTGCCCGCAGGCCAGCGATTGGATATAGCCGGTCCTTGGCACTTGGAAGAGCACAGGTTCACCGCGCTTGAGCGCACGACGCGCAGCCATGAATGCCTCGGAGGGAAGGCGCGCGTGGCGTGCGCGCGGATCGCGCTCAAGGGCTATGTCCGAATCACCAGCGGCGTGGATGTGCGGGCTCAATTGACGCAGTACCGGACGCGGCGCGACGAGCTCGTGCATCCAGCCAGATTCGACGAAAAGCTGTGTTTCCGCGGTCCGCGCCCAGCCACCAAGCACCAGCGGCACTCGCTCCATCGCGGAGCGCGTGGTTAACACTTCGCGCGCATGCACGTACGGCGCGCGCGGGTCCACCAGGTTCGCGTCACCGTCGTGCATGAGCACCATGAGTCGCAGGTCTTGTACTGGGGCGAATGCCGCCGATCGAGTGCCCACGACGATGCGCCCCTGACCATGCAGGATTGACAGGTAGCGAGAATACCGAGCTTGCGGCCCCTGGCTCGCCGTCAGCGTCGTCACCTGCTTTGCGCTGACTAGCTCCCGTATCGCGCGCTCGCACATATCGACGTCGCGTTGATCCGGCACGACGATCAGCACACCCCCACCGTCGCGAGCCAGCTTGACTCCTAAGGCTGCGAGCGCTGCTGCCCAGTCATCACCGGGGGCCACCTGCCACGCAGCGCGCGCCATCTTGCCTTCGACTACAGCGTCGACGAAGCTCTCGCCGAACTCGTAGCTGCTCCACGCGGAGAGGTCAGGTTCGGCCACCTCGCCGAGCTGCGCCCACGGCGTCGACGTGTCCGTCTCCTCGGCCTTCGCGTGGCGCGCCGGGATGGCGGCGCGGTAGATGTCTGAGCGCACGCCGGCATAGCGCTGCGCCAGGGCGTCGATAAGCGAGCGAAGCTGCTCCGGGGCGACCTGCTCGGGCGAGATCACTCGCTCGATGAAACGGAGGCTGCCCTCGTGCGAAGAGGCCGACGTGCGCTCCAGCATTATCGCGTCGACCAGGCGGCCGGCGAAGCGGATCCGCACACGCACTCCCGGCTGCGCTATTTCCGAGTCCTCCTCGGTGACGAGGTAATCGAAAGGGCGATCAAGCTGCGGCAAGCCAAGCAGTGGCAGTACCCGTGCGACGGGAAGGCGAGCGGCAGGCTGGGACATGGTGCCAGATTCTAGCGCAGCGTTGTGCCGTGGCATGCCCCGCCGCTACCGGCTACTTGGCCGCGGCCTTGAGCTCCTCGACTTTATTGAGCTGCTCCCACGGCAGCTCCACGTCGGTGCGCCCGAAGTGGCCGTACGCGGCGGTTGGTCCGTAAATAGGACGCAGCAAGTCGAGATCACGAATGATCGCGGCAGGGCGCAGGTCGAAGACCTTGTCCACTGCCTGCTGGATCGAAGCATCGGTGTGGCCTTCGGTGGCCGTGCCGAACGTCTCCACGTACAGACCCACCGGGTTGGCGCGACCGATTGCGTAGGCGACCTGCACCTCCACGCGATCTGCAAGGCCAGCAGCGACGATGTTCTTCGCCACCCAGCGCATGGCATACGCGGCAGAGCGATCGACCTTTGAGGGGTCCTTGCCAGAGAATGCGCCGCCGCCGTGGCGAGCCATGCCGCCGTACGTATCCACGATGATCTTGCGGCCGGTCAGCCCCGCATCCCCCATCGGACCGCCGAGCACGAATGAGCCGGAGGGGTTGACCAGTAGTTTGGTGTTGTCGTTGTAGAAGCGCTCCAGACCGGCGTCCTTGACCACCCACTCCAACACCTGCGTGCGCAGCGACTCGCGGAGTGCATCGCCGTTGAAATCCGGGTCGTGCTGTGTGGAAATCACCACGGTATCCAGGGCGACTGGGCGGTCGCCATCGTACGCGAACGTGACCTGTGTCTTGCCGTCCGGGCGCAGCCCCACGACCGTGCCCATCTTGCGTACCTCTGTCAGTCGACGGGCAAGGCGGTGCGCCGTAGCGATCGGCAGCGGCATGTACTCCGGGGTTTCATTCGTGGCGTAGCCGAACATCAGGCCCTGGTCACCAGCGCCTGCCTGATCGTTTTCTTCTTCCGAGTCCTGCTCGCGCACCTCCTGCGAGGTTGAGACACCGTCGGCGATCTCGGCCGACTGGTCCCCGATGGCGATATTGACACCGCAGGTGCGCCCATCAAACCCAACCTCCGAGGAGGTGAAGCCGATACCGACGAGCTTGTCGCGCACAATCTTGGCAATGTTCGAATACGCAGAAGTCTTCACTTCACCCACGACATGCACCTGCCCGGTGGTCACAAGCGTCTCGACGGCCACGCGCGAATTCGGATCCTGCTGAAGCATGTCGTCCAAAATGGCGTCCGAGATCGCGTCGCAGATCTTGTCCGGGTGACCCTCGGTGACGGACTCACTAGTGAACAAGCGGTAGTAGGGATCAGTAGACAATACGGTCTCCTTTTTCGATGCAGCAATAGCGTGTATTACGCACCCGCGCCAACTGGGAACCACCAGACAACAACGCTGCTCTGAGGTGGCACCGTGGATGGACACCACGGCGATGCGCGCACGCGTTGCGGCGGGAACTTCACCAAGAATAGACCAAGCGGTCTAAAACTGCAATGTTGCCCTGCAGACCAATTGGACGAGACACTGATTCGCTCCACTACCTCGAGATTTGCAGCGTTGGCGAACGAGACAACACGATAATCCCGCGTGAGCACCCACACCGAACACCCCGTAACCAACGAGCTTTCCCGCGCCAAGAACGACGGGTCACCGCCTCCCCAGTCAATTGCCAGGCTAATTCCGCACAGGCGGAAGCTTGGGGCGGACCGACGCGGTGCCGCCTCTCCCCCAGCAGACTCCCAGGCTAATTCCGCAGGGGCGGAAGATTCGTTTGCCGACGGTTGCCGCCCCGACTGTCTCGCCACCGCTTCTTGTCCAGCAAGCTCCCAGACTAATTCCGCAGGGGTGGAACTTTCGCCTGTCGACGCGGCACCGTCCCCGCCGACTCGCCGCCGCTTCTCACCCAGCAAGCTCCCAGACTAATTCCGCACAGGCGGAAAACCGGCCGTGCGTTCAGGCAGAATACGCGCACCTGTAACAACGGTAGAAATAGGCGTCTACCTGGCATGTTCGAAACGTTCAGCACCCATGTTATGCACCCTTGTTAGCGTACATACATTCGATCCACCCACCACAACACGCCACCACACACCCAGGGGAGCCCACACCAATGTCCGACACCAAAACACCACCAAAGACCCCGACCCAAGTCCGAGAAGACATCATCGGTGCCTACACCGCGCTGAGCCAACACCACGCCCAAGTACTTTCCGCCATTAGCCAACTATGCGAGCGTGATATCCAAACCGAATACGCCTGCAAAAGCATCCCCGTCTGGCTGATCCGCTACTGCCGAATGAAAAAATCACGCGCCTACGAATACACCGCAGTCGCCATCAAACTCCGACGCTTCGCCTACCTGTGTGAAGCCTTCCATAGGGGCACAATCGACTACTCCACCGTACGACTACTGCTCAAACACATCCACAAAGAAAACGAACACCGCCTCGTCGACATGGCCATCGAACTGGGCTACCACGGCCTTGAAGAAGCACTCGCCGGCCAAAAAGACACCGAAATCAACCCGACACCACCCGCCAAAGGCCTACACCTACGCGAAGACGGCAACATCACCCGCGGATGGTTCAGCATGAGCGCCGTCGACGGCGCACAATTCAAAGCCGCACTCAAAGCAGGAGCCCTCGCCTACCACGCAGGCCTGAACACCATGGCCGACTACGTCGACGAGCACGGCAACTTCGACGAGACCAAACTCACCACCGCGTTAGAGGAAGCCACCACCCGGCCCGATACAAGCGGAGCAGACATCCTCAATACCGGCTTCGGACTACCACCCCAACGCTTCCTGCTCCACGCACTGATGGGCATGGTGCAATTGGTGCGCTCCGGCATGGCCAAAAGCACCCGCCTGGCACCAGCAGCACAAGTCAACATCATGATGAGCACCAGCGGCAACGGCTACCTGCCCAACAACAAAGCCGTACCCGCCTTCAACCTCGCCAACATCGCCGCCAACGCCGAAGCCCGCGGCGTGCTCTTCGACGACCACGGACTCATCATCAACTACGGCCGCAAACGCAGGCTTGTCTCCAAAATCCAAATGGAAGCGCTCATGTCCATGTGGGGGCACCAATGCGCAATGCCCGGATGCAATCATGACATGTTCATGCAAGCCCACCACATCGATGAATGGGTCAACGGTGGCCACACCGACCTAGACAACCTCATCCCCCTGTGCTCATCATGTCACTCCATGGTCACCGACCGCGAAATCCTGATTATGCGCCACGGCGCAGAAATCCACTTCATCGCGCCCGACGGAGCCCGCTGGGTCTCCAACAACCGCCAAACCCCACAACGCAACGACCACGCACGCCTCCAATGCGAACTCGAAGACTACGGCGACACCTTCGCCGACAAACCAAGCAACCACCACAACTGCAAACACGACAACTGCGACACCTGTCAGTGCCCGCCGGAACCAACACCCGACCGCAACGGCGCGCCCAGCACGTAGCCGCAGCGCGGTGTGCTTGCGTGCCGGCAAAATCCCTCATGTCACATGCCGATGTGCTCGATCGCGTCCCAGATCCTCGCCGCTACCTCGTGTTTGGTGCCATCGGTAACCTCGGCTACGTTGCCGTCGCGAGTGAGTAGCCAACCGGAATTTCGAGGCTGTCCGAACACCTTGCCGCCGGAGACATCGTTGACCATAAGCATGTCCGCGCCTTTCCGCGCAAGCTTCGCTTTGCCGTACTCCAGAGGTTGGTCCGTCTCAGCCGCGAATCCCAGAATGCGCGCGCGTGTCTCCCCTGCGTCGCGCATGGTGACCAGCCCACGTAGGATGTCCGGGTTTTCCACCAGGTGTAGCGTCTCGAGGTCCTCGTTCGCCTGCCCCTTTTTCAGCTTCGAGGTTGCCTCATGCTCCGGGCGGAAATCTGAAACTGCGGCAGCCATGATGATCACGTCTGCATCGGCGGCACGCTCATGCATCGCGGTATTCATCTCACGCGTGGAACGTACCCGCACGACCTCGGCACCAGCGGGCGTTTCTAAATCTTCGGTGTTCCCTGCCACGACGGTGACGTGTGCGCCCTTGTGCGCGGCGACGTCGGCAAGCGCGAAGCCCTGGCGGCCCGAGGACCGGTTACCGATGTACCGCACTGGGTCAATATTCTCCTGCGTGCCGCCCGCGCTAATAAGCACTCGAGTGCCAGAGAGCGACTGCGTAAGCGGACCAGTGGCGAGTACCGTGCGCGCCATCTGCGCGATCACGTGCGGTTCCAGCAGACGCCCGGGACCTGTGTCCTTCCCCGTGAGGCGGCCATGCGCGGGCTCGAGTACCGTGATCCCGCGCTCGCGCAGGGTGGCGACGTTTGCCTGCGTGGCCGGGTTCTGCCACATCTCCGTGTGCATCGCTGGCGCGACCACGATCGGACGGGTAGCAACGAGCACCGTGGCCGTGAGCAGGTCGTCCGCGCGGCCTGCGGCGATCCGCGCAATCACATCCGCTGTGGCCGGAGCGATAACGATCAGGTCCGCCTCTTGGCCGACTCGCACGTGCTGCACCTCGTCCACACGCGAAAATACGCCCGTATCAACGGGGTGGCCGGACAACGCCTCGAAGGTAGCCGGTCCGACAAACTCGAGTGCGCTAGGGGTCGGGACGACACGCACGTCGTCGCCCCCCTCTTTGAAATCCCGAATCAGGTGGCACGCTTTGTACGCCGCGATGCCGCCGGCTACGCCCACGACCACCTTTAACGCATGTGCTGGGCTCTTGGACTCGGTGCGCTGTTTGTGAACTTGGCTCATGGCCACCAAGCATACGCAACGCACAACGCCCACCTGCCGACAGGAAGGCAGGTGGGCGTTTACAGCGTGGCTTGCGCCGAAACAGCGCGTCTTTGACGTTACTGCCCCTCTTCGTGCTCCAGGAGACCCGCCTGGATCTCGCGCAGCGCGATGGAAAGCGGCTTCTCGCCGGGCTCCGGTGTCACCAGAGGGCCGACGAACTCGAAGACGCCATCTTCGGAGTCCTGGTAGAAGCTGTTGATCTGGCGGGCACGCTTTGCCGCGAAAATCACGAGAGCGTACTTGGACGATACCTTCGTCAGCAGCTCATCGATCGGGGGTGCGGTAATACCTTGCGGGGTGTCGTAGGTCTTCTGCTCCGGTGAATCCGCGGTGACCTGCGACTGATCCTCAGTAATATTGCTCACAAAAACCTACTCGTTTGTCTCGTTGTTAGTGCTGTTCATCAGGATGCTGGCAATTGCCGCGACGGCGTTGTCCACATCGTCGTTGACCACCACATCATCGAACTCGTGTTGCGCATTGAGCTCTTCACGTGCAGTAAGCAGTCGACGCTGGATTACCTCTTCCGTCTCCGTACCACGGCCGGAGAGGCGCTGTACCAGAATCTCCCACGAAGGCGGGGCCAAAAAGACAGTCGACGCCTCAGGCATCAGCCGTTTGATGTTGCGCGCGCCTGCGAGGTCTACTTCCACCAGCACGGGACGGCCCGCATCGAGCGCCTCCTGCACCGGACCAGCCGGGGTGCCGGAACGCTGCAATCCGCCATGAATGTCGGCCCACTCCAGCATCTCGCCCGCATCAATGCGGCGCTGGAAGTCGTCAGCACTGACAAAGAAGTAGTCTTCCCCGTCGACTTCACCCGGGCGCGGTGCCCGAGTGGTCATTGAGACGGAGAAATACAGATCAGGGACATCGCTCACAAGCCTGTGCACCACTGTCGATTTACCCACAGCGGAGGGGCCGGCCAGCACGACCAGCCTGCCTCGCGGCGATACCTCAGTCATGCTTTAGTCCTCGGAGAAACCGAAGCGCTCGAGCAGGGCACGACGCTGACGCTCGCCCAGGCCACGCAGACGACGAGTCTGTGCGATCTCCAGCTCTTCCATGATCTCGCGAGCCTTGACCTTGCCCACCTTCGGCATTGCCTCGAGCAGTGCGGAGACCTTGGTCTTGCCAATGATCTCGTCGGACTCAGCCTTTGCGAGCACGTCCTTGAGGTTGGTGTCGCCGCGCTTGAGGGAAGCCTTCAGCTCGGCGCGCTGCTTACGTGCCTCGGCTGCCTTTGCAAGTGCTGCCTTGCGCTGCTCATCAGTCAACTGTGGAAGTGCCACTGGTTCCTCCATAAAGTAGTAGTACGTTTCGGTCCAGTCCTACCTAAACCTTCGCTCTGAAAGTACCGGGGCAAAATACCACCGGTGCAACTTTCAGTTCTGGCTCAGTGTAGCACTGGGTTAGTTCCGCCGCGTTGAAGACGTGCCGGTGACGACACCGCAACTCCTACCGCGCACCGCGCAGTATTTCGCCACGTCAACGCTTTGACGGAACTAAACTACCAGGCTTTTTGACGAAAAGCGCAAACGCCCCCGCCAACTGCCCTATTTTGCCAGGTCGCAGGCTTGTTTTCGCAGTTCATCAACGTCCGGCCCGGTCTTGAGCACAGAGCGCGATACGTTCGGAAATACGAGGTGTGCCTGGCTCCCTGCGATCCGGGCGACATCCTCCATCGTCGCGCCCTGCGCGCCCACACCGGGCATGAGCACCGGTGCGTTGAGCGCCTCAAGCACAGGCGGGTGCGCCACCGTTGCTCCGACCACGACGCCGACGTGACCGATCCCCTCGCCCGCGTTGTACTCGGCGCACCCGTCGACCATGTATTGCGCCACAGTGCGACCCTCCAGCAACGAACTCTGGAAGGCCTCCGCCTCCGGGTTCGAGTTCGCCGCCATGACGAACACTCCCTTGCCGTTTGCAGCGGCGAGCTCTATCGCCGGAGCGAGCGAACCGACGCCAAGGTATGGCGTCAGGGTTAACGCATCCACCTCGAGCGGGGCACCAGGCGCGAGCCAGGCGTCAGCGTAGCCAGCCATGGTCGAGCCGATATCGCCGCGTTTTGCGTCCGCGACGACGAGCGTGTCGCGCTCGCGCAGCGCGGCGAGCGTCTCCTCCAGCACTGCGAACCCGCGCGAGCCGAAGCGCTCGAAGAATGCCACCTGCGGCTTGACCAGCGCGACGTGGCCTGCGAAGGCCTCCACGCAAATGCGGGAAAACTCGGCAAGGCCGTCCACGTTGTCCGGCAGGCCCCACTGTTGTAGCAGCGCAGCGTGCGGATCGATGCCGACGCACAACCTGCCGTAGCGCTGGCCGGCGTCGACAAGCCGCTGCCCGAATCCGGGATTTTGTGCCATGGAACCTAAGCCTTCGCTTCCTCGCCCGAGTGCTCCAGCTCCTGGAGGCTCGTCACCGTGATCTCGTTGTCGCGGATCGCCTCGATCCCCTGCACCGCAGCGGTCACACCCTGCACCGTCGTCATGATCGGCACACCTGCAACCACGGCGGCGGCACGGATGTCGTAGCCGTCGTGACGAGCACCGGAGGAACCGGCCGGGGTGTTGAGAATCAGGTCGATCTCGCCCTCGCTGATGCGGTCGACGATCGAGGTCCCTTCCCCGTCTTCGCGGACTTCCGACGCCTTCTGCGCGACCTCGCAGTCGATGCCGTTGCGGCGCAGCATCTGCGCGGTACCTGAGGTTGCCACGATCTTGAAGCCCATCGTGGACAGCCGCTGGATCGGGAAGATGAGCGTGCGCTTGTCGCGGTTAGCCACGGACACGAACACCGTGCCCTCCGTCGGCAGCGGGCCGAAGGCAGCGACCTCGGCCTTGGCATACGCCACACCGAAGGAGGGTGCGAGGCCCATCACCTCGCCCGTCGATTTCATCTCGGGGCCAAGGATGGTGTCCAGCAGCGAGCCGTCGGGGCGACGGAAGCGCGTAAACGGCAGCACCGCCTCCTTCACCGCGATCGGGTGGTCGAGTGGCAGGGATCCGCCATCGTAATCGGTCGGGATGAGCCGCTCCTCGCGCAGCTGCGCAAGGGTGGCACCCATCATGATGCGCGCCGCGGCCTTGGCCAAGTGCACGCCCGTGGCCTTGGACACGAACGGCACCGTGCGGGACGCACGCGGGTTCGCCTCAATGACGTAGAGAATGTCGTCCTTCAGCGCGAACTGGACGTTCATCAGGCCCTTCACACCAATGCCGTGCGCGAGTGCCTCAGCAGAGCGGCGCACCTGGGCGATGTCCTCCGGGCCGATCGTCATCGGCGGCAAAGCACAGCCCGAGTCGCCGGAGTGGATACCGGCCTCCTCGATGTGCTCCATCACGCCGCCGAGGTAGACCTCGTCGCCGTCGCAAAGCACGTCGACGTCGATTTCAATCGCGGAGTCGAGGAAGCGGTCCACCAGCACCGGGTGATCCGGCGACAGCTCAGTCGCACGGTCGATGTAGTCGCGCAGGCTCGCCTCGTCGTACACGATTTCCATGCCGCGACCGCCAAGCACGTAGGAAGGGCGCACCAGCACCGGGTAGCCGATACCGGCCGCCACCTCGCGTGCCTCCTCAAAGGACGTCGCGGTGCCGTACGCCGGCGCCGGCAAGTTCGCGGCGGCGAGCACGTCACCGAACTCGCCGCGGTCTTCTGCCGAGTCGATGGCCTCCGGGGTCGTGCCTACGACGGGCACGCCCGCGTCTGCGAGGCGCTGCGCCAGCCCCAACGGGGTCTGGCCGCCCAGCTGGACAATCACGCCAGCCACCGTGCCAGAGGCAGACTCGGCGCGGTAGATCTCCATGACGTCCTCGAAGGTCAACGGCTCGAAGTAGAGGCGATCCGCCGTGTCGTAGTCGGTGGACACCGTCTCCGGGTTGCAGTTGACCATGACCGTCTCGTAGCCGATGCGCGACAACTCAAGCGCAGCGTGGACACAGGAGTAGTCGAACTCGATGCCCTGGCCAATACGGTTCGGGCCCGAGCCCAAGATAATGACCTTCTCCCGGCCGGTTTCCGCAACTTCGCTCTCGGCATTCGGGTCCATCTCGTATGCCGAGTAGTGGTACGGCGTCTGCGCCTCGAACTCGCCGGCGCAGGTATCGACGGTCTTGAACACGGGGTGGATGCCCAGCGACCAACGCAGGGAACGCACGCCGTCCTCTCCCGCTAGTTCAGGCCGCAGTGCCGCGATCTGGGCGTCGGACAGGCCGTACGCCTTTGCCTCGCGGAGGAGTTCGGCGTCGAGCACGGGGGCGTCGACAAGCTGCTGGCGGAAGTCTACGAGCGCTTGCAGCTCGGCGAGGAACCAGGGGTCGATGCCGCTGGCCTCGTGCACCGCTTCGATGCTGGCGCCAAGGCGCAGCGCGAGCTCGACGTCGTACATGCGCTTGTCCGTCGGGACCTTCAGGTCCTCGAGTACCGCTGACAGGTCGTTTTCACGCCCTTCGGCGAAGTACTCATCCGGGCGCGTCCAGAAGCCGTTCGGCTTGTCCTCCATCGAGCGCATCACCTTGTTCAGGCCCTGGATGTAGTTGCGGCCGATGCCCATGGCCTCGCCGACCGCCTTCATCGACGTGCCGAGCGTGTCATCGCTGCCCGGGAACTTCTCGAAGGCGAAGCGCGGCATCTTCACGATCACGTAGTCCAACGTCGGCTCGAACGCGGCAGGCGTCACACCGGTGATGTCGTTGGTGATCTCGTCGAGGGTGTAGCCGATCGCCAGCTTGGAGGCGATCTTGGCGATCGGGAAGCCGGTCGCCTTCGAGGCCAGCGCGGAGGAACGGGAAACGCGCGGGTTCATCTCGATCGTGATGATGCGGCCGTCTTCCGGGTTGACCGCGAACTGGATGTTGCAGCCGCCTGTATCCACGCCTACCTCGCGGATAATGGCGATGCCTTGGTCGCGCATCGTCTGGTACTCGCGATCCGTCAGCGTCAGCGCGGGGGCCACGGTGACGGAGTCGCCGGTGTGGACACCGAGCGCGTCGACGTTTTCGATCGAGGCGATGACCACGACGTTATCGTCGCCATCGCGCATCAGCTCGAGCTCGAACTCCTTCCAGCCGAGGATAGATTCCTCGATGAGCACGTTCGCCTCGGGGCTGGCCTCCAGTCCGCCGCCGGCGATGCGGTCGAGATCCTCCATGGTGAAAGCCAGGCCTGAGCCGAGCCCACCCATGGTGAAGGAGGGTCGCACGACAACGGGCAAGCCGAGCTCTTCGACAGTGTCGTGGACCTCATCCATGGTGTAGCAGACGCGGGAACGGGCGGACTCGCCGCCAATCTTTTCCACGATGTCCTTGAACTTCTGGCGGTCCTCGCCGCGCTCGATGGCGTCGATGTTCGCGCCGATGAGCTCGACCCCGTGCTTAGCCAGGATGCCCTGCCGATCCAGCTGGATCGCGGCGTTCAGCGCAGTCTGTCCACCCAGGGTGGCCAGGATGGCGTCGACAGGGGTGCCCTGCTTCGCTTCCTTTTCCAGAATCATGTCGATGTAGTGCGGCTCGATCGGCTCGACATAGGTGTGGTCCGCAAACTCCGGGTCCGTCATGATCGTGGCCGGGTTCGAGTTGATCAGGGTCACGCGCAGACCCTCTTCTTTGAGCACGCGGCACGCCTGGGTGCCCGAGTAGTCAAACTCGCAGGCCTGGCCAATTACGATCGGTCCGGAGCCAATAACCAGGACGTGGTTGATGTCTTCTCGTTTCATCGGTGATACTCCCTAGTACTTTCGTTCTTCCTGGTTATTTCGCGTTCGGGCTGTACTCACGCATCAGCGCAATGAACTGATCGAACAGCGGGTTCGCATCGTGCGGGCCCGCGGCAGATTCCGGGTGGAACTGCACCGAGTACGCCATGCCGTTCTCCAGCGCCACGCCTTCGACGACGTCGTCGTTGAGGCAGGTGTGGGTAATCACGGCCGGGCCGAACTCGGTATCGAAGCGATCGCCCGGGCCAACGCCCTCGGGCGCGGCTAGCGCGAAGCCGTGGTTCTGGCTGGTGATGTCGATCTTGGAGGTCAGGTGGTTCTTCACCGGGACGTTGACCCCACGGTGGCCGAACTTCAGCTTGTAGGTGTCAAGACCGAGCGCGCGCCCGAGGATCTGGCTACCGAAGCAAATACCAAACAGCGGTAGCTTGTCCTGGATGATCTTGCGGGTGATCTCCACCATTTCATCTGCGGTGGCCGGGTCGCCCGGGCCGTTGGAGATGAACACGCCATCCGGTGTGTACTGCGCAATGTTTGAGAAGGGAGTGTTCGCCGGCACGACAATGGTCTCCACCCCGCGCTCGGCAAGGTGGTTCGGCGTGGCGGTCTTGATCCCCATGTCGTAGGCCACGACGGTGAAGCGCTTCTCGCCCTTCGCCGCAATCGTGTACGCCTCGTCGGTGCTCACCTGGGCAGACAGGTCAGCCCCAGCCATGGAGGGCTGCGCGTTCACCTTCGCCACCAAGTCTTGGACATCGCTTTGCGACGCCGCGCCCACGAAGAGACCAGCCGGGGCGGAACCCTCGTTACGCAAGTGGCGCACCACGCTACGGGTGTCAATGCCCGAGATGCCGATGATGCCCTGCGCACGCATTTCCTCTTCGAGGGAGCGCGCTGCGCGCCAGTTCGAGACGCGCTTGGAAAGATCGCGCACGATGAGGCCGGCAACCCAGATGCGGCCGTCGTGGGACTCGTTGTCTTCGTCGTTCCATCCGGTGTTACCGATCTGCGGGGCCGTCATCACCACGATCTGGCGGTGATACGAGGGATCAGTCATCGTTTCCTGGTAGCCGGTCATGCCGGTGGTAAACACCGCTTCGCCGTACACCGGGTCAATGTCGCTGTCGCGCTCAACTGCGCCGAAAGCGTAGCCACGGTAGACCTTGCCGTCGCCGAGCACGAGGGCCGCGGGGATTCGAGATTCAGTCATAGTTGCTTCCTTTATAAACCTATTTCGTGCTGGTGATGGTCGTTTCTGCTGCAGTATCCTCTGCCCGGTAGGTCACCGTGCCACGCAGCATCGTCAGCGCAATGCTGGTCGCAAACTCGGTGCCTTCGTAGGGGGTGTTCGAGGCCTTGGAGCGCAGCTTGGCACCTTCGACGGTCCACGCCGCGCCCGGGTCGACAAGCACGAGGTTGGCTGGCTCCCCCTCGGCAATCGGGCGGCCTTGGTCCTTCAGACGCAGGATTTCGGCGGGGCGTTCGCTCATCACCTTCGCCACGAAGCGCCAGTCAGCCAAGCCAGATTCGACGAAGACCTGCGCGATGATTGGCAGCGAAGTCTCCAGGCCAAGCATGCCCGGCTTCGCGTGCTCGAACTCGACGCACTTGTCTTCGGAGCCGTGCGGGGCATGGTCGGTCGCGACCACATCGATCGTGCCGTCGAGCAGCGCATCCCGCAGCGCGATCGTGTCGCGTTGCTCGCGCAGCGGCGGATTGACGCGGTACACGCCGTCGTAGGACTCGAGCTTTTCGTCGGTAAGCAGCAGGTGGTGCGGTGTTGCCTCGGCGCTGACCCCGATGCCCTGCGCTTTCGCCCAGCGCAGAAGCTCCACGGTGCCCTCGGTCGAGGCGTGGCAGATGTGCAGGCGCCCGCCGTAGTCGCGGGTCATGATCACATCGCGAGCAACGACGGATTCCTCCGCTACCCGCGGCCAACCGCCCAGGCCGAGCCGGGCCGCAGTCTCCCCCTCGTGCGCGACTGCGTCCTCGGTCATGCGGTGGTCTTCTGCGTGCTGGGCGAGCAACACGTCGTAGGCCTTGGCGTACTCGACTGCGCGGCGCATGACCTGCGGGTCATTGACGCACTTGCCATCGTCCGAGAACATGCGCACGTGGCCCTGGCTCATCAGCCCAATCTCGCTGAGCTGGGTGCCCTCGAGGTTCTGCGTGATCGCGCCCACCGGGTACACATCGCACTTGCCGTAGGCTTGGCCCTTTTCCCACACCGCATCGGCGAGGAAAGGCTGGTCAATCACCGGGCTCGTGTTCGCCATGGTAAACACCGCGGTAAAGCCGCCTTTAGCAGCTGCTTCGGAGCCGGTGGCGATGGTTTCCGTGTCCTCGCGGCCCGGCTCGCGCAGGTGCACGTGCATGTCGACCAGGCCCGGCAGCAAGACTTTGCCGCCCGCATCGATGACCTCGACAGACTCTCCTTCGATTTCGTCGAAGTTGAGGTCTTTCCCGATAGCGGCGATGACGCCGTCGTCGATAAGCAGCTGTACCTCGTCCTCACCATACGGGCGGACGTTTGCGATTCCGATCTTTCCCATTTACTCTTCCTCTCCCGCGAGCAGCGTAAACAGCACCGCCATGCGGGTGTACACACCGTTAGAGACCTGCTGCAGTACCGCGGTGTTGTCTCGCTCCGCAACAGCAAAGTTGATTTCCATCCCGCGCAGCATCGGGCCCGGGTGCATGATGATCGCGCCTTCTTTCATCCGGTTGGCACGCTGCGGGCTCAAGCCGTACAGCGTGGCGTATTCGCGATGCGAAGGGAAAAAGCCACCGTGCATGCGCTCGGCCTGCACACGCAGCATCATCACAACATCCGCGTCGACAACCTCGGCGTCTAAGTCGTATGCGACGCGCGCCGGCCAGTGCTCCACCCCCGTAGGCAAAAGCGTCGGCGGTGCCACCAGCACAACTTCTGCTCCGAGCAGGTTGAGCAGATCCACGTTGGAACGCGCGACGCGCGAGTGCACGATGTCGCCCACGATGACTACCTTGCGGCCGGCGATCTCGCCGATGCGCTGGCGCATCGTCACCGCATCGAGCAGGGCCTGAGTGGGGTGCTGGTGCTTGCCGTCCCCGGCGTTGACAATCGACGTGCCCGGCAGCCACTGCTTGAGCAGCTGCGCAGCTCCCGACGCCGGGTGGCGAACCACGACCGCGTCCGCGCCGACAGCCTGAACCGTAAGTGCCGTGTCTTTGAGTGATTCGCCCTTCTTCACCGAAGAGCTCGACGCGGACAGGTTGATCACATCCGCGCTCATCCACTTACCAGCCGTCTCGAAAGACGAGCGGGTACGAGTGGAGTTTTCGTAGAAGAGGGTGAAGATGGTGCGGCCTCGCAGCGTGGGCAGCTTCTTAATCTCCCGGCCGTCGAGGGCTTCTTTGAAGCGGTCGGCCTCGTCCATGATGGCGATGGCCTCGTCCCGGCTTAAGTCTGCAATATCAATGAGGTGTTTCATCCGTTAAGCCTCCCGGTGCAGCGTGACCGCATCAACTGCGTCGATCGGCGTGAGCGTCACGGTCACGTCCTCGGTCAACGCGGTCGGAATGTTCTTGCCCACGTAATCCGCCCGAATGGGCAATTGGCGGTGCCCGCGGTCCACCAGGACGGCGAGCTGAATGGCTTGCGGCCGGCCGATGTCGCGCAGCGAATCGAGCGCAGCACGGATGGTGCGGCCGGAGTAAAGCACATCGTCCACCAGGACAACGGTCGCCCCGTCGAGCGGTGCCGGAATATGCGTAGGGCGCAGCGCGCGGTGTGGTTTGTCGCGCAAGTCATCGCGGTACAGGGTGACATCGAGGCTGCCGACGGGAACGTTCACCCCAGAAAACTCTTCAATGGCTGCAGCGATGCGCTGCGCCAGCGGGACGCCCCCAGAGGGAATGCCGAGCAGTTGCACCGGTGCGGTGCCGGATTGCGACGCCGCGTCAAGCGCCGTCTTTTCAATTATTTGGTGCGCAATGCGTGCGATCGTGCGCCCGACGTCGTCTGCGCTCAGCAGTTCCACCGTCGTGCGGGAATCTCCACTCATCTCGCCTCCTTCCCCGCCTCACTGTGCGGAATTTAAAGGATGCTGGATAAAAGCTGCATTCTGCAGTTGAAGTCGCTTCTTTGGACTGCCCCGAATTCTAGCACTCCCCGCCGCTCACGGAGCCCGCACGATGACATCGAGGCCGCAATCGCCAACTCGACACCCCGTTTGGAGGGGCCGCGCCCCTCGCGCCAGCCGAAAGGCACGCAGGTACCATCGTGGGCGTGAGTACCAACGACACAACACCGAAGTCCGCTGCTGGCGAGGCGCCGTCTACCGACGCACCCGACCCGGCAACTGTCGCTGAGGTCAACGCCGCAGCGCAGGCAGACCCCAACAACGAGCCAAAGCCGGTTACGCCCGAGGCCGTCGCCGAGATCTTTAGCGCCGAGGGCCTCGAGCACCGCGTCGAGGATGGCACAGTGCGATCCGGATTTATCAACGCGGCGATTGTGGTTGCCTTCGATGACGACCACCTCATCTTTGAATCGCTGTGGCGCGGCGAGATCCCCAAAGAGATGGCCTCCCACATATTGCTCGCCACGAACGAGCACAACCAGACCCACTTCGCGCCCACGCTGCGCTTCTTTGAGCAGGGCGAGCAAAACCTGGCAATTAGCGCGATCCGCACGCTCGATATCACGCACGGAGCGTCCTACAACCAGCTCGGCGCGTTCATCATGAGCTCGATCGACACCACCCTGCAGGCCTTCGACTTTTTGGCAACCTCATTCCCCACCCTCGTCACCTGGGAGGATCCGCACGATGAGCACTAACACTACGCAATTGGTCACCATCGACCGCGTCGCGAAGGCCCTGGAAGGCCTGGACATCTCGGTGCAGACGGACGCTTCAGGTCGTGCCGCCCACGCCAACATCAACGGCTACAACGTGCTCTTCGTCCTGCTTGACTCCGTGCTCATTGCCCGCGCGGACGCTGCGACCGAGACCCCCTCAGATACCCCTGACCCCACCGTGTATCTGGCGGCGAATCAGGTCAACTCTTCGTTCTTAGATGCCCGCGCACTGGTCGTGAACAAGGCAAAGACCTTGGTCATTCGCACCGAGTCGGAAAACCAGGTCGCCGCAGGTATGACCGACGAGCAGCTGTCCAGCGCACTCAAGCGCAGCCTCGACGGGCTCATGCGCGGCCAGGACGCGATGCACGCGCTGATCGAAGAGATCACAAGCGCCCGCGAGTCCGCCGAGGAGCAGGGCAACTAGCGTCCTAGGAGTTTTCCAGCCGGGCCAGCTCCGTCTCCTTGTCGAAGTCTCCTGCAGGCCACTGCGGATCCAGCTGTTGCAGCGCGTCGACAAGCAGGGTCTTGACTACGGTCCGGCAGTACTTCTTGTTGTCAGAGGGGATGCAGTACCAGGGGGCAACGTCGGTCGACGTTCGAGTCAACGCGATCTGATATGCCGCCATGAACTGCGTCCACAGCTTGCGGTCTTCGATGTCACCTGGGTTGTACTTCCAGTGCTTCTCCGGGTTTTCAATGCGCTCGCGGAGGTTTTCCGCCTGGAACTCGCGCGAGATGTGCGGCATGACCTTGATAATCTTGGTGCCGTTTGCCGCAGCTTCCTTTTCGAACTCCACGATGGCATCGTAGCGGCGCTCGATCTCCTCTGGCGCAGCCATCTGCTTGACCCGCTGCACCAGCACGTCCTCGTAGTGGGAGCGGTCGAAGACACTGATTTGCCCCGGTTCCGGCAAGTGCGGAGCAATCCGCCACAAGAAATCGTGCTCGGCCTCTTCCTTCGTCGGCCGGCCAAATGCTTTGATGTGCACGCCCTGCAGATCCATGGTCCCGCCGATCACGTGGCGGATGATCCCGCCTTTACCCGCAGTATCCATGCCTTGGAGCACCAGGAGCACAGAGCCGGTATGCGGGGTGCCTGCCCGGCCGTTGGCATAGAGCTTCTTCTGCAGCTCGCCGAGGTCGTCGTCGAACTGCTCAAAGGCATCCTCGACGTCCTTGACCCCCGGGGTGGCCGCTGGATCGACGTCGTCTATTTGGAAGTCGGGGCCTACTCTGAATGCCTGCGCTTCCTCAATAGAAATCTTCGCCATGTTTCTTCCTCTTCCTTCGCGGGTGGATATGCAAAAAGTGCCCGCGAGGTTTGCGGGCACTTGAGGACGTCTACTCGACCGGTTGTTGCTCGTCCGCGGGCTGCGGGGGCTCCGATGCTTCGGGGACTGCGGCCTCCGCCACGGTCTCGGTAACAAGTCTCTGCGCGTCGTCGGCAGCAAAGGGAGCATCCGGGCGGGAACGCTGCGCAATGCCGTCGAGCACGACATTGACGTAGGGCGCGGCCTGCGCTGCTGAGTACTCGGCCGCCATCTCGACGCCTTCCTTAATGGAGACCGGCGCATCGACTTCGTCATTGAACATGATTTCCCACGCGCACACGCGCAAGATCTGACGGTCGACGGCGGGCAGACGGGACAGTTCCCAGTCCTCCACCAAAAAGCGCTCAATCGCGTCGTCGAGATCGTCGAGCTGCTCGGCGGCACCCGCCACGATCTGCTGCGTGTAATCCGCGACCGGGGCGACCGAATTCTGCGGGTTCTTTGCCAACTCGACGCGATCCTCGACGATACTGACCGGGTCAATGTCGCGCGTTTCCGCCTCAAAGAGAATGTCTACTGCACGACGCCGCGCGCGGTAGCGAGCTCCGTGTCGCTTGAAGTCCGCCATTAGTTGCTCACGCGGGAGAGGTACTCACCCGTGCGGGTGTCTACCTTGACCACATTGCCGGTCTCCAGGAACAGCGGCACCTGGATCTCCGCTCCGGTTTCCAGCGTCGCCGGCTTGGTGCCACCGGAGGAACGGTCGCCCTGCAGACCCGGCTCCGTGTGCTCAACCTTCAGGTCGACCGAAATCGGCAGCTCGGCAAACAGGGCTTCGCCTTCGTGGAAGGAGACCTGCACACGCATGTTTTCCAGCAGGAAGCGGGCTGCGTCACCGAACTTGTCGGCCGGCAGCTCGAACTGCTCGAAAGTCTTATCATCCATCACAACGTAGGCGGTGCCGTCGTTGTACAGGTAGGTCATATCGCGGCGGTCAACGTTCGCGGTCTCTACCTTCACGCCGGCGTTCCACGTCTTGTCCACGGTCTTGCCGGTGACGACATCCTTGAGCTTGGTGCGCACAAACGCTGGGCCCTTGCCCGGCTTAACGTGCTGGAACTCAATAATCTGCTGGAGCTTGCCGTCATTCTTGAGTACAAGTCCGTTCTTAAAATCGGCGGTAGTTGCCACGTGAAACCTTTCCTCTGATCCTCTGATATGTCAGTAGAGAGTGTGCAAACACAATAATGCTACAGCACGGTCAATTCCTTAGGGTACTGAGTAATCACCTTCGGTACTCCAGAAGTGATAATCAAGGTGTCCTCAATGCGCACCCCTCCTTTGCCCGGGACGTAGATCCCCGGCTCAATGGTCAGCGTCATCGATTCGCGCAGCTCGCCCTTGCCCGACGTCGAGGCGTAAGGTGCCTCATGTACGTCAAGGCCCACCCCGTGACCTGTCGAGTGGACGAAGTACTCGCCAAATCCGGCCTCTTCAATGACCCGGCGGCAGGCCGCATCCACGTCAACGAGTTTTGCACCGGCCACGGCAGCACGCACGCCGGCCTTCTGGGAAGCCAAGGTGACCTCGTAGATCTCACGGAGGAAGTCGTTTGGCTGGCCGATCGCAAAGGTCCGTGTCATATCGGAGTTGAACCCGAGGCGGTGCATGCCAAAATCGATGGTGACCAGCTCGCCTTCCTGCACGACCCGCTCGCCGGCACCGTGGTGCGGCTTCGCCGAATTCGGGCCAGAAGCGACAATGGTGTCAAAGCTGGGGCGCTCCGCGCCAAGTTTGCGCATTCGGTACTCCAGATCGGCCGCGATGTCGCGCTCTGTGCGTCCGGCTGCCAGTTCCCCTGCGCTCACAAGCTGCTCGAGCGCCTCGGTGGCAAGCGCTGCCGCTTCCTCGAGGCGGTGCAGCTCAAGGTTGTCTTTGGTCAGACGGATCTCCTCCACCGCCCCAGAGACAGGCACCAACGTGACATCTGCCGGGCACGCTGCCTGAAGCTGTTCCAACTGGCTCACGCTGAGGTAGTCCGCCTCAAAACCGACGCGGTGTCCCTCAACCACCTGGCCCAAGAGTTCCTCGGCGACTTTGCGGGTGATCGTCGCTGGCACATCCGGAACCTCTTCCGCGATCTGGGTGGTGTAGCGCCCATCGGTGGCGATCTTTGCCGTACGATCCTTCGAAATCAACAACGCACCGTTTGAACCGCTAAAGCCCGAGAGGTATCGCACATGCGTGAGATGCGTGATCAACACATCATCAATGCGTTTTGCGGCTAAGGCAGAGGCAAGTTTGCGCCGCCGAGTTTCAAAACGAGTATCTGCCAGTGACATGTCTTCCTCCAAACGTGTGTGATTCTAAGCTTCGGTCGCTTCGGTCTGCGCAAAATGCTCGAGCGCGAGCAGGTAGCCATTCGTGCCCAACCCAGCTATCACGCCCTTGGCGATAGGCGAAAGGTAGGAGTGGTGCCGGAAAGGCTCGCGAGCGTGCACATTCGAGATGTGCACCTCGATAAAGCCGCATGCGTCGGTCAGCTCGACCAGCGCGTCGCGCAATGCCACCGAGGTATGCGTCCAGCCACCCGGGTTGATGATGACAGGCACGCGCGCTTCCGCAGCCTCATGCACCCATTCGAGCATCTCGCCCTCGTGATTCGTTTGGCGCAGCTCGACGCCCACCCCAAGCTCGGCCGCGCGCTCCTGGAGTTGACGCTCCACGTCTGCAAGCGTCGTGTGCCCGTATATCTCCGGTTGGCGCTTGCCTAACCGATTCAGGTTTGGTCCGTTGAGCACGAGAATCTTCATCGCTAGGCCTCCTTCATTCTTTCTAGAAAAACTCCGCGTACTGCTACGCGCTACTGCGCAATCGCCTCGTAGGCCGCACGCATCTCCTCGATCGTGGCGTCCTCCAGGCGAGTGCACGAACCGAGTTTGTTCAGCACCACAAACCGGATTTGGCCATCGCGGTTCTTCTTGTCATGTGTCATCGCCTCGTAGAGCTCGTCGAACGCACCTTCCTCGTAGGCGGTGGGAAGCCCAACTGCGGTAAGGACTTCGTGGTGGAGTGCGAGCAGTGAGTCGTCGATAAGCCCGCGATTGTGCGCGAGATGCGCGGCAAACATCATGCCCACCCCGACCGCATTGCCGTGACGCCAGGTGTAGTGCTCGCGGCGCTCGATGGCGTGGCCCAGCGTATGCCCGTAGTTGAGAATCTCCCGCAGGCCAGACTCCTTCAAGTCGCGGCTAACCACTGCCGCCTTGACCGCGACCGAGCGCTCCACAAGCTCGGCCCAGTGAGCGTCGGCACCGGCGCGGTAAAGCTCGAGAATCTTCGGATCGGCAATGAAACCGGTCTTGACCAGCTCAGCGGAGCCAGACACGATTTCTTCCTGTGGCAACGTGTAGATGCGTTCCAAGTCGATAAACACTGCGTCCGGCTCGTGGAACGCACCCACGAGGTTCTTGCCAATCGACGTATTGATACCTGTCTTCCCGCCAACGGCGGCATCGACCATGGCAAGCAGCGTCGTCGGCACCTGGATCACCTTGATACCGCGCATCCAGGTGGCGGCAATGAACCCGGCGATGTCAGTCGCCGCGCCGCCGCCGAGACCAATGATCACATCCTGGCGCGAAAAGCTATGCTCGCCCAGCAGATCCCACAGGCTGCTGGCCGTCTCGAGCGACTTGCCGGCCTCTGCGTCCGGGATGGGGGCAAGCACCGCAGTCAGCCCCTCGGCCTCGATGTCCTGAGCGATCGAGCGCGCAACGGCCTGCAGCGGTCGCTGGTGCACGATCGCCGCCTTACGTGCGCCAATCGTCTTTACCCTTGCCGCGACGTCACGAATGGTGTCGTACCCGATGTGAATGTCGTACGGGTCTGCTCCCGTCACTTGCACTGTGGCCATGGTTGCTCCTTGGGTAGGTGAAACTCGCGGGGACGGTACGGAAACTATTCCTCGGTGGACTCAATGATGCTGAGCACCTCAGCCACCACGCGCTGCGGCGGCCGGGAATCAGTCCGCACCCGATAATTGGCAACCTCGCGGTAGTAGGGCTCGCGCGTGGCGAGCAGATCGCGATAGTGCTGCGCCGGGTCATCGGCCTGCAGGACGGGGCGCGTTGTCGAGCTTGCTGTACGACGGATGCCTTCCTCCGCAGTCACGTCAATCCACACCACGGTGTGGCGCTGCAAAAGTTGACGCGTCGACGCAGTGAGCACCGCCCCACCGCCAAGGCTGACCACCCCGCCTGTTGCGAGCGCTTGGGCGACGCACGCCGCTTCCACCTCGCGGAAGCGCTCCTCTCCAAGCTCGCTGAAGATCTCGCCGCAGGTCTTGCCTTGCGCCTGCTCGATGAGCAGGTCACTGTCCACAATCGGCAGATTTAACGCGCTGGCAATACGCCTGCCGATGGTCGATTTACCCGCCCCCGGAGGCCCAACCAACACGACCCGCGGTGCGGATGCGACAACTGCGGCGTTCGTGTCCGCCTCGCTGGCGTCGAAAGGCGCTGCGAGTGCGTCTGGCTGTGTGGATTCTGGCTGTGTGGATTGTGTCTGTGCCGTCATCGCTACTGCCTTTCTTCCGTGTCTTCCGTGCCGTCTGCGTCAAACGCCAAGCGTTGAGCAATTGCTTCCTTGTACGCCGCGATGTTGCGCTTAGTTTCTTCCAGACTATCGCCGCCAAACTTCTCGAGTACAGCGCGCGCGAGCACGAGCGCCACCATGGCCTCGGCCACCACGCCGCCGGCCGGTACCGCGCATACGTCGGACCGCTGGTGGATACCTGTCGCTGCCTCACCGCTTCGCATGTCGACGGTCTGCAGTGCCCGCGGGACAGTGGAAATGGGCTTCAACGCTGCGCGTAGACGCAGCTGCTCACCGTTGGTCATGCCGCCTTCCAGGCCACCGGCACGGTTCGTCAGGCGGTGCACCCCGTTCTCGTCGCGCACCATTTCGTCGTGCGCGGCAGAACCGCGCCTGCGAGCCTCTGCGAAACCGTCACCAACTTCTACGCCCTTCACCGACTGGATCCCCATTAACGCGCCTGCAAGTTGCGCATCGAGGCGGTGCTCACCGGAAATGTGCGAGCCAAGCCCGATCGGTAGCCCATCGACGATGACCTCGACCACGCCGCCGAGCGTGTCACCCGACTTCTTTGCATCCTCGATACAGGAGATCATGGAGGCCTCCGCCGACGAATCAAACGCGCGTACCGGCGAGGCATCGATCGCCTCGATATCCGCAAAGGTGGGACGTTGACCATCCGCCGGAGCAGACTCCCCGATGGAGATCACGTGAGAGAAGACCTCCACGCCCAGTGTCTCGCGCAAGAACGCACGAGCCACCGCCGCCGCTGCGACGCGCGCAGCTGTCTCGCGGGCAGAAGAGCGTTCGAGCACCGGGCGCGCCGAGTCGAAACCGTACTTGAGCATGCCGGCAAAGTCCGCGTGCCCCGGGCGCGGACGAGTCAACTTCGCCCCGCGCCCGGAAGACATCGCCTTCGCCACCTCGGGGTCGTCCATATCCAGCGGGTGCGGCGACATGATCGTGGTCCACTTCGGCCACTCGGAGTTGCCAATCTGGATGGCAATCGGGCTTCCCAGCGTCCGGCCGTGCAGGATGCCAGTGAGCAGCGTGAGCGCATCTGCCTCAAACTTCATGCGCGCGCCGCGGCCATAGCCAAGCCGGCGCCGCGCGAGGTGGTGCGCAATCTCCTCTTCGGTGATTGGCACGCCAGCGGGCATATTTTCAATCAGAGCGATGAGCGCCTGTCCATGGGATTCCCCAGCGGTTGTCCAACGAAGCATGCACGCATTGTCTCACACACTGGCGCAAACTGAGCCGTTTAGCCCAACAAACGTTCCCACGATCCAGGCCGCGCATAACATTTGCGGCCCGTGCGCAAGTCTGGGCACCCCGAGTGCCAACCCGAGCACCACGGTCGCGGCGCCTGATACGGCTACCGCCGCCAACACCGCCCCGGGCCCACCCAGCGCCGCGAGCACCACGCCAAGCGTGACCGCGAGCTTGACGTCGCCACCCCCGATTCCCTTGCCAGCGACAAAATACAACCCTGCCCACAGCAGGCCCCACGCCAATACGGGTGCGAGCGCACATGCAACGAGACACGCCAGCGCAGGCGGCACAGTCAGCGCGTTCGGCAGTCTGCGCCGGCGGAGGTCGCTGCACGCAAGTGCCACGCTCCACACGCAGAAGACTCCGAGCGCGAGAAAAACCAGTCCCCCATTCCCCATGGGGTGAAGCCTAGCTTGTGGCAGGGTCCTTGTCTGGAGTGCTGTCTTGGGCATTGTCTTGGGCGCTGCCGTCACTTGCAGCTTCCCAGTGTGCAAACAGCGCAGCGCGCATCGCTGTGCGTGGCGCGGCGACGCCTGTGAACTGCTCGAACTGTGCGTAGGATTGCCCGGCAAGCATGGTCAGCCCGCCAACCGTGGGGTATCCGTTCGCCGCAGCGCGGACCGCAAGCGGGGTCGGCCACGGGTTGTAGATCACGTCGAGCACCGGCGCGTGCCCCAACTGCATAGCATAGGGCTCTACGACTGCAGCGGGCACGGTCGAGATGATCACATCTGCCCACACCGCGAGCTGGAAAAGATCCTCCGAGAAATCGACAAAGCGCGTCGCTACCCCGTCGACAAGCTCGGCGATCTCTGCGGAGCGGTCCGAGCGGTTGAGCACCACGATCTCGCTCACCCCCTGTTGCTTCAGCGCCCACAACGCGGGCCGCGCGGTGCCGCCGGCACCAATGACTAATGCGCGCGAGGCTTTGCCGTCCCCGAGCAGCTCCCGCAGCGCGGCGGTGATTCCTTCACAATCGGTGTTATCGGCGCGCCAACCGTCGGTGGTGCGCACCAGCGTGTTCGCCGAGCCAATGGTGCGGGCCCGCTCGGTGGCCTCGGTGGCAAATTGCAGGGCCGCGAATTTCGCCGGCATAGTGACGGAGAACCCGCGGAACTCCGGTGCTGCCCTGCCAACGATGGCCGGGAGCTGATCCGCACTACACTCGATTCGCTCGTAGGCCCAGTCTTCAAGCCCAGCGGCCTCGTAACCTGCGTGGTGCAGGACCGGCGACAGCGAGTGCGCGATTGGCGAGCCCAATACGGCAGCACGGTGCCGCACGGTGCGTTGCGTCGGCGCGTCGTCAACCATTGCTGTCCTCCTTAGCGTCGTGAGTCAAGGACGCCGGAGTCAATGGCGCGACGGGTGTCTTCCTGGTGCTGCTCGAAGGTGTCATTGAACACCGTCGTGCCGTCCTGATCCACGGTGACGAAGAACAGCCAGTTGCCCTCCGCGGGGTGCTCCATCGCATCGATTGCCTCAACCGACGGCGACGCAATCGGCGTTTGCGGCAGCCCGTCCATTGCGTAGGTGTTCCACGGCGTGACGCGCTCGCGGTCCTCGTCGGTGGTCGCCACCTCCACATTTGGCAGCCCGTAGTTCACCGTGGAGTCAAACTCCAGGCGCATCGGCTCGTCCAAGCGGTTGAGGATCACGCGGGCGACCTTGTCGAATTCCCCTGCCGGTGCCTCGCGTTCGACCAGCGAGGCTGCAACAACCAGCTCGTAGGGGCTCAGGCCGACCTTCTCCGAGCGTGCCTCGATGTCGGTGGACTGATACACCTCAGCGGAACGAGTCACCAGGTCTGTAAGAATCTGCTCTGCGGTCGCGCCCGGGTCGATGATGTACTCGCCCGGCACGATCAGGCCCTCGAGGCGCTTTGCATCGCCCTTGCGCCCATCAACAGCTTCGCGCGCCCACTCGGGCACGCCGAGGGTTGCCGCATCGGTTTCAGCAGCCGCGTGCTGCAGGCGCTCAACATCCACGCAGTCGTGCGTTGCGGCGCCGCCGCAGGTGACATCCTGAATCATTGTCAAAATGCCGTGGCGCTTCTGTCCCCCAACGACGTCGATATCCATCAGCGTCGCGCCACCGTACACCTGCAGAGGGGTGACCTTATTGTTCGGGTCAAGCAGCGCGGAGACGGCGCTCTTCGCGCTCATCTCGCCCTCCAGCCGGTAAAAACCAGGCTGGATGTTGTCCGAATCCGGGTCTGCCGCAGCTGCCGACTGGAAGGCCTTATTGGAGGCGACGATCCCGCGCTCCTCGAGCTCCGGACCCAGCGCGGAGATGTTGGACCCCTCCGGGATCTCGACGACCTCTTCCTCGCCGTTGCCGTTGCCGCGGTAGTCACTTCCAGCACCATTTTGGTGCGCAACGGCGATCCAGGCAATCAAGCCGATGATAAGCAAGATCGAAGCAACAAGCACTGCGACGCCACGGGTCCGCCGGCGGCCATTCTGTCGGGGTGTCACGATTCATTCTCCTTTAAGTAGTTCTGCCGGCCGTCCAACCACGATTGCAAAATCTCCACCGCGGCTGCCTGATCAATCACCTCGCGCTGCGCTTTCTCACTACGGCCAGATGCCCGCATCGCGTGGGATGCAGCCACCGTGGTGAGGCGCTCGTCGGCCATTCGCACCGGCAGCCCAGTGCGCCTTTTGATCCGGAACGCGATCTCTTTGGCGTGTTTCACGCTGCGCGAGCCGTTGCCCTGCAGGTCCCGCGGCAGCCCCACGATCACCTCAACAGCCTGGTAGTCCTCGGTCAGCTGCACCAGGCGATCAATATCCGCCCCGTCGCGGTCTTTGAACCCAGTCACGCGCTTGACGGTCTCCACTGGCATCGCCAGCTTCGCATCCCGATCCGAGGACGCGACTCCGATGCGCACCGTGCCCACATCGACGCCAAGGCGGCGCCCCGGTCCCGGGTCGTCCACCCCTGGGGTGTCAGGCTCAACCTTCAAAAGTTTCTCCGATCTTCTCGGGTCGGCTCGCTGGGGCTTGCCGCTTCTCGACGCTAGCGTTCACAGCTAAAATACCGGCTCCATACAAAAAGGCCGGGACACCCTCGCGGCGTGTCCCTTGACCATTTTGTTATATTCCGCAACCCTAGCGGTTGGCGAGTTCCTCCCGCAGCGCCTGCAGGCCAGCGTTGATGCCCTCCGGATTCGCCCCGGAGCCCTGCGCGAGGTCAGGCTTCCCGCCACCCTTGCCGTCGATGTAGCCGCCAACAAGCTTCACCAGCTCACCAGACTTCACGCCTCGTGCGACAGCGTCCTTGTTCGCCGCAACTGCGAACGGCACCTTTGCGCCGTCCTTGGACGCGAGTGCAACCACAGCGGGCTCGGAGCCAAACTTGGCGCGCACATCCTGCGCGATGGTGCGAATATCGCCGCCGGTGACGCCGTCGGGAAGCTGCACGGCCACAACCTTGAACTCGCCGCACGTCTCGGCCTTGTCCGCCAACCCGGAAGTCTGGGAGAGCAACTGTTGGCGGTGCAGTGCCTCGATTTCCTTCTCGGCCGCGCGCAAACGCTCGGTCAGCTGGGCAATGCGCTCCGGCAGCTGCGCCGTCGGCGTCTTCAGCTCTGCGGCAAGCCCGGAGGCGAGTGCCGCCTCCTTGGAGAAGTAATCGAAGGAGTGCATGCCCGAGTAGGCCTCAATACGGCGCGCGCCCGAGCCCACGGAGGATTCCCCGAGCACTGCCACCGGACCGATTTGCGAGGAGTGCTCCACGTGGGTGCCACCGCACAGTTCGATAGAGAACGGGCCGCCGATCTCCACGACGCGCACTTGGTCGCCGTAGTTTTCACCGAAGAGCGCCATCGCCCCCATCTCCTTCGCCTTGTCCAAGGAGGTCTCGATGGTGTTGACGGCGAAGTCGGCGTCGACCGCCTGGTTGGTAATCGTGGCGATCTCCTGCAGCTGCGCATCGCTGAGCTGGTCCGTGTAGTTGAAATCGAAGCGTAGGTAGCCGGGCTTGTTCAGCGAACCCGCCTGCACCGCCGTTGGGCCGAGCACCTGACGCAGCGCCGCGTGGATCAAGTGCGTCGCGGTGTGCGCCTGGCGTGCACCGTGGCGCCAGGCACCATCCACCTCAGTCGTCACCGTCTGGCCAAGGTCGAGCCCGCCCTGCGCCACCGTTGCCTTGTGGACCCAGAGCTTTTTGCCCACCTTCTGCACATCGTTGACGTTGAGGATCGTGTCCCCGACCACGATGCGACCACGGTCGGCCATCTGGCCGCCTGCCTCGGCGTACATCGGGGTGACGTCCAAGATCACCTCGACCTCGTCGCCGGCCTTCGCCTCGGTGACCTTTGCGCCGCCGCTCACCAGGCCAAGAACCTTGCCCTCGTGTTGCAGCTGGTCGTAGCCGACGAATTCGGTCGGATGCGCGTCCACCCACTCGCGGTAGAGCGACTCGTCGATGTTGCCCTGCTTCTTCGCCTTGTTGTCCGCCTTCGCGCGGGCGCGCTGCTCCTGCATCGCCGCGTCGAAGGCATCCATATCTACGTCAAGGCCGGCCTCACGAGCCATCTCCAGGGTGAGGTCGATGGGGAAACCGTAGGTGTCGTGAAGCTCGAATGCCTGCTCGCCCGGCAGCACCTTTGCACCGGACTCGCGCAGCGCGGCCGCGGCCTCGTCGAAGCGGGTGGTGCCGGAGGCCAGCGTCTTCAAGAAGGCGCGCTCCTCGGCGTTGGCCACACGCAGGATGCGCTCGCGGTTCTTTTCAATCTCCGGGAAGGACGGCGTCATCGTGTCCATGATCGTGTTCATGAAGACTTCGAGCACGTTGCCCTCTGCGCCAAGCAGACGCGCGGAGCGAACGATACGGCGCAGCAGGCGGCGCAGGATGTAGCCGCGGCCCTCGTTCGACGGGGTAACGCCGTCGAGGATGATCATCATGCCGGTGCGCGAGTGGTCTGCGATGACGCGGAAGCGTACATCGTCCTCGTGCTTGCCGGCGTCGTATTTCGTACCGGTCAGCCGCACTGCCTCATCGATGACGGGGCGCAGAAGGTCCGTCTCGTAGACGTTGTCCACGCCCTGCAGCAGGCAGGCCACACGCTCGATGCCTAAGCCCGTATCAATGTTATTCTTCGGCAGCTCCCCGAGCAGCTCAAAGCCGCCCTTCTTATCGCCCTCGCCGCGAATGGATTCCATGAACACAAGGTTCCAGATCTCCATGTAGCGGTTATCGTCTGCGGCAGGGCCACCCTCCTGGCCGTAGTCAGGGCCGCGATCGTAGTAGATTTCCGAGCAGGGACCGCACGGGCCAGGCACGCCCATCGACCAGAAATTGTCCTCCATGCCCATCCGCTGAATGCGAGCTTCCGGCACGCCGACCTTGTCGCGCCAAATCTCGAAGGCCTCATCGTCGTCCAAGAAGACGGTCACCCACAGCCGCTCCGGGTCGAGCCCGAAGCCACCATCCGCGGCCGCACCGGTCAGCAGCTCCCACGCGTGCGTAATTGCGCCTTCTTTAAAGTACTGGCCGAAGGAGAAGTTGCCCGCCATCTGGAAGAAGGTGTTGTGGCGCGTGGTCACGCCAACTTCTTCAATGTCGAGGGTGCGCACGCACTTCTGAATAGAGGTCGCCAGCCCGTTCTCGAATGGCGGGTTCTGCTGCCCCAGGAAGTAGGGCTTGAAGGGCACCATGCCCGCGTTGACGAACAGCAGCTGCGGGTCATCCAAGATCAGCGACGCGCTCGGCACAGGGGTGTGCCCCGCCTTCACAAAGTGGTTGGTAAACCGCTCTCGGATCTCATGTGTCTGCACGAGGTGGTGTCCTTTCAACGCTTGCAAATTTGTCCCGGACTACTCTACCCCTGAGGTGCGGCAAGGTGGCAGTGCGCGTGGCTAAGCGGCTAGCTCTCGCCCCGCAAAATGCGGCGCAGGCGGCCGAGAAAATCCCGAATCCGCTTCTCCGCGCCGTGATCTGTGGGAACGTAATACTCCGCGCCCACCAGCTCATCCGGCAGATACTGCTGGGCGAGCACGCCGCGAGGATCGTCGTGCGGATACTGGTACCCCACCGCGTTGCCCATTGCCTTTGCTCCCTCGTAGTGGCCGTCGCGCAGGTGCGGCGGCACCGCACCGACCTTCCCCTTGGCCACATCTGCTTGGGCCTTCGAAATCGACTGGATCACCGAGGGCGACTTCGGGGCCGTGGCGAGGTGGATGGTGGCCTGTGCGAGCGGCAGGCGCCCCTCCGGCATGCCGATCAACTGCACGGCGTTCGCCGCCGCCGTGGCGATCTGCAGCGCGCTCGGGTCGGCCATCCCGATGTCTTCGGAGGCGTGAATGACCAGGCGGCGGGCGATGAATCGCGGATCCTCGCCGGCCTCGATCATGCGGGCGAGGTAATGCAGCGCTGCGTCCACATCCGAGCCGCGGATGGATTTGATAAACGCGGAGATCACATCATAGTGCTGGTCCCCGTCACGGTCGTAGCGCACCACGGCACGATTGACGTTCTCGCGCAGGGTGTCGACTGTGATCCGCCCTCCCTGGGGCACAGCCTCGGCGGCGGCCTCCAAGTAGGTCAGCGCGCGGCGCGCGTCGCCGCCAGCAAGCGTGACCAGCTGCTCGCGGGCCTCATCCTCAAGTTCCACCGTGCCCGCGAGGCCGCGCTCGGCGGTGACCGCGTTGTCGATGACCTTGGTGAGCTCCTCGCGCGACAGTGACTCCAATTTCAGCAGTAGCGAGCGCGACAAGAGCGGGGCGACCACACTAAACGAGGGGTTCTCCGTCGTCGCGGCAACCAACAGCACAGTGCGGTTTTCCACTGCCGCGAGCAGGGCGTCCTGCTGCGTCTTGGAAAAGCGATGCACCTCGTCGATAAACAGCACCGTCTTTTCGCCCCTCAGCAGGTCGCGCCGCGCCTGGTCGATCACCTGCCGGACCTCTTTGACCCCGGAGGATAGCGCTGACAGCCCGACGAAATTCTGCTCCATCGTCTGCGCAATCAGCGAGGCGATCGTCGTCTTGCCGGTCCCCGGCGGGCCGTACAGGATCACCGAGGCCGCACCCGAGCCCTCAACCAGCCGACGCAGGGGCTTGCCTTCGGAGAGGAGGTGCGTCTGGCCGGCGATCTCATCCAAGCTACGAGGCCGCATCCGCGCTGCGAGCGGCGCGGTGGCTCCGGCGTGGAAGAAGCTCGCGCCGCGCCGACCTGCACCTGGCAGCTCTGCTTCCCCAGCGTCGAGCCCTCCGCCGAAAAGGTCATCCTGTGCCATGCCTGCGCACCTCCGTTTGTCCGTGTGCTCGAGTCGCTGCGCGCTACTTCAACCGCTTTGCGACGTCGCGCGCAAACTCCGCGATCACCAAGTACGCGGTGTCCCTGCCCGTCCCGGCGTACGAAGCGAGCGCGTCGAAGGTCTCCTCGAGGTCGCGCCGCACCATCTCTTCCTCGTGTGTAAAGGGCCCCTGGCTCTGCGGCCGCAGGATGTCAGCGCCCATGCCCTGGGGTGAGATGGGCAGCGCGCTTTCCGACGCCTCGTTCGCAACATCGATCCCCGCCTCTGCGAACTCCGCGGCCAGCGCCTCATCTCGGGCGGCGAGCTCGGCGAGAGAGAACTGCCCCATCACCGACAAGCTGGACAATGCCCAGCTGACCATCGCTCCGGTGATGCGGGCCTGCAGTGTGTCCTCGTGCATGAACGCGGGCCAGGTGTCTTTGACCTCGTGCAACCAGGCGTCGATAAACGCGTCGACGGCTTCTTCGTTGTACCCCCACGCGGACACGTAGAGGGGAAAACCTGCGACGACGAAGGCGACGTCGAAAGCCACATCGCGGAAGCCCGCCCACTCGTAGTCGAGGAACTGGGTGCGATCGGCGTAGATGATGTTGTCCGGGGAGAGATCAAAAGGCGTAAACGCGCGTGAACCACCTTTGAACAGGCGCGATTGCACGTTCGTCGCGGTAATTGCGACCTCGCCAGGCACGTCGATCCCACTCGCCTCGAGCATCTCCAGGCCGAAGCGGATGCGGTGCGCGAGGAGGCGCTCTCGCAGCCGCTGGATAGTTTCGGCGCCGGAACGCTTTTGCGTCGCGCGGGCGAACAGTACGTCGAATGCCTGCTCCTGGCCAGCGGAACCCGCGTGCATGCGTCCGAGCGCGGTGCCGAGGTTGCGCAGGATCTGCACGTGGCTTTCGGCGTTGGTACCGTCCAGCAACGTGGCCAGCGTGTCACCCTCGCCGGAATCGCTGATGATCATGATGCGTTGATCCACGTCGTAGCCAAGCAGCACCGGACCCGGCCGGACGTCCTCGCTGAGCGACGTGGTGAATTGGTATGCCACGACCTCACGCAAGAACGCGGCGTCCTCGATCACATTGCCGGTCTCCGGGGAGTACTTCACCACCACCGACCGGTGCTGCAGGAAGGGGTTCGTCGCAACCCGGGCACGAAACACGTGGGCAAACCCAGAGCCGCTGAGCGAGTCCACCCCGCTGAGTTTCTGCGCGCCCCCGTAGCGGCGGGTGAGGATCTCCTCCGCCTGGGCGATGATCATCTCCTGGTCCATCCGAACCCCTCCTTGTGGGTTTCGTGCCGATGCCATAAGTCTGACATAGCGCAGCCCCGAGGTTGCGTGTTTGGCTACCCCGGGGCCTTCTCGCTCGACTCGTGCGTGGCTGTACTTGGCTCTACTTAGCCGAGGCCGCGCCTTCAGCGTTCTGTGCACCCTCTGCCTTTGGCTTGAAGTCGACGCCGGTCTCCTTACGCTGCTCCTTGGTAATCGGAGCGGGTGCATCCGTCAGCGGGTCGACGCCGCCGCCGGACTTCGGGAAGGCGATCACGTCGCGGATCGACTCGAAACCGCCGAGCAGGGAGACAATACGGTCCCAGCCGAAGGCGATGCCGCCGTGTGGCGGAGCGCCGAACGCGAACGCATCGAGCAAGAAGCCGAACTTTTCGCGTGCCTCTTCCTCCGTAATACCCATGACGTCAAACACGCGCTCCTGCACGTCACGCTGGTGGATACGGATGGAGCCGCCGCCAATCTCGTTGCCGTTGCAGACAATGTCGTACGCGTACGCCAGCGCCTCGCCCGGCTCCTTGTCAAAGGAATCCAGGTACTCCGGCTTCGGCGAGGTGAACGCGTGGTGCACGGCAGTCCACTTCGAGTGGCCAAGTGCGACGTCGCCGGAGGCGGTCGCATCTGCGGCCGGCTCGAACAGCGGCGCGTCAACCACCCAGGTAAACGCCCAGTCGCCGTCCTTGATCAGGCCCAGCTTCTTCGCGATCTCACCGCGTGCCGCGCCAAGCAGCGCGCGCGATGCCTTCGTCTCGCCAGCAGCAAAGAAGATGCAGTCGCCCGGCTTCGCGCCGACGTGGTCGGCGATGCCCGCCTTCTCCGCGTCGGTGATGTTCTTCGCCACCGGACCAGCCAGCGTGCCGTCTTCTTGCACGAGGATATACGCCAGACCCTTCGCACCGCGCTGCTTTGCCCACTCCTGCCACGCGTCGAGCTGGCGACGAGGCTGGGAGGCACCGCCGTCCATGACCACGGCACCGACGTACTCAGCATTGAAGACGCGGAAGGTGGTGTCCTTGAAGAACTCGGTGCAGTCCTTGAGCTGGATATCAAAGCGCAGGTCCGGCTTGTCGGAGCCGTACTTTTCCATCGCGTCCTTGTAGGTCATGCGCGGAATCGGCGTAGAAATCTTGTAGCCGATCAGGTCCCACAAGGCGACGAGAATCTGCTCAGCGAGCTCGATCACGTCATCCTGATCCACGAAGCTGGCCTCGACGTCCAGCTGGGTGAACTCCGGCTGGCGGTCGGCGCGGAAGTCTTCGTCGCGGTAGCAGCGCGCGATCTGGTAGTAGCGCTCCATACCGGCAACCATCAGCAACTGCTTAAACAGCTGCGGGGACTGCGGGAGCGCGTACCAGCTTCCCGGGCGCAGGCGGGCCGGCACAAGGAAGTCGCGCGCGCCCTCAGGGGTGGAGCGGGTCAGCGTCGGCGTCTCGATTTCCGTGAAGCCGTGCTCATCCAGCACGCGGCGCGCCGCCTGGTTTGCCTTGGAGCGAAGCCGCAGCGCCTCGGCTTGGCGCTCGCGGCGCAGATCGAGGTAGCGGTACTTGAGGCGGGTTTCCTCACCCACCTCGGTCGAGGAAGCATCCTCAATCTGGAACGGCAGAGCTGCTGCCGTGTTGAGCACGTTGAGCTCGGAGACGTTGACCTCGATCTCGCCAGAGGCCAAGTTCGGGTTCTCGGAGCCAGCCGGACGCGGCTCGACCACGCCGGTAACTTGGATGACGTACTCGCTGCGCAGGTCGTGCGCGGCTTCGGCCACCTCAGACTCACGGAACACCACCTGGGCCAGGCCCGAGCGGTCGCGCAGGTCGATGAAGATAACGCCGCCGTGGTCTCGGCGACGCCCGACCCAGCCGGTCAAGGTGACGGTCTGTCCATCGAGGTCTTTGCGGAGATCACCCGCAAGGTGAGTGCGCAGCACGGTCTCTTCCACGTCCTTCCACGTGAGGGCAATACTATAACCCCAAGCACTTTACCCGCCTTGCGGTTGCCGTGCCGAAGTGCCCCCATACACCCGCCGATGCAGCGGCCGTCGTTGTTCTTTGGCAAGATTTGCAGCATGACGTTTAAAAACGATTTTGGTCAGGGCCAGGGCAGGCGTGCCCAAACCAGTTCCGGTTCCGGGCGCAGAGGCGGCGGCGCGGGCATCCCTATCGCCGTCGGCGGCGGCGGGCTCAGCACGATTATCTTGCTCGCGCTTGTCTTCTTCCTCAACGGCGGTTTCGACGGCCTCGGTGGCGGCGCGGGTTCACAGTCTGCGCCGCAGAGCCAGGGCGAATACGACCTGAGCCACTGCGACGCGCCGGGGGCGGCTAACGAGCACGAGGATTGCCGTGCCGAAGCTGTGGCCCGCTCCGTCGACCAAGTTTGGTCGCAGGTGCTCCCCAGCCAGGCGAATATGGAGTACAAACCGGCCGACATCATGCTGTTCCGCGACGATGTCACGACCGGCTGCGGCTACGCTACGGCAGATACCGGCCCATTCTATTGCCCACGGGACACCACCGCGTACCTCGACGTGTCCTTCTTTGAGCAGTTAGGTCAGCTGGGCGGTTCGGACGGCGCGTTGTCCCAGGAGTACGTGACCGCGCATGAGATGGGCCACCACATCCAGAACCTCGAAGGTACGCTGGGTTTGAGCGACTACAAGAACCCCGGCGAGGATTCTGCGGCGGTAGCGATTGAGCTGCAGGCTGACTGCTACGCCGGCATCTGGGCGAAGCACGCCTCAGAGGGCCCGGATGCCGCGCTCGAGCCGATTACCGACGAGCAGCTGAGCCAGGCGATCCAGACCGCGCAAGCGATCGGCGACGACAACATCCAGCGCAAGTCCGGCGGCGACATCGACCCGGATGCGTGGACGCACGGTTCCTCCGAGCAGCGCAGCGAGGCCTTCATGTCCGGCTACAAGACTGGCCAGATGGCGGCGTGCGACACGCTCAACCGCGGCGTGTACACCGAGGGCTAACCGCGCGCTTCGCCGCCCTTGCGCCAGCACCGCTACGCTATGGGGCATGGATAGCGCGCCTAAAGCCCCTCAGGACACAGCGACTCCCGGCACCCCCGCTTCGGCCCCGCCGAACCGGGCGGTGCCGTTTTTGGCTGCTTTTAACGCCATCGAAGGCTTCCTCCGCGAGGAGCTTGGCGCCAAGAAATCCGATTCCTTCAAGTGGATGACCAACCTCGCCGCGAAAAAGAAGGTGCTCACACGGCATCAGGCCGACACCCTGATCGAATTCGCGGAGTTGCGCAACGCGATTTCTCACGGTGAATACAACAACCTGCGCCCGATTGCGGAACCATTGCCCGAAACTGTCGCCGAGATCACGCAGCTGCGCGACGCGCTGCTGCGCCCTGCACGCGCCCTCGACGTCATTCAGGCAGAGAAGGTGCTGACTTTCTCCCCCGACGATGACGTGCGCGAGCCTTTACGCGCACTCAGGGAGACCGGGCACAAACAATTCCCGATCTATCGCGATGAAACGTACATCGGCCTGCTCACCACCAACGCCCTTGCGCGCTGGGTCGCGCGCGAGATCGACGAGGACAACCACCTACGCCACGCCACCGTCGACGAAGTCCTCGAGCTTTCCGGACGCCACGACCAGCCCGTGTTCTTGGCGCGCGACGTCACTGCGGCAGCGGCCGTGGACGCGCTGACCACCCCGCTGGAATCAGGTGCACTGCCACGGCTGGCCATCATTACGGAGTCCGGAAACCCACGGCAGCGGCCCCTCGCCGTACTCGTTGCCACAGAAATTCCCGCACTGCTCGCGGCCGCATAACTCTGTAGAAAGATTCGCTCGACATGCAGTTTGGCATCTTCAGCATCGGCGATGTCACCACCGATCCGACGACCGGCAATACTCCGACAGAAAAGCAGCGTATCGATGCCATGACGCAACTCGCGCTGAAGGCCGAGGAGGTTGGCCTGGATGTCTTTGCCACCGGACAGCACCACAACCCGCCTTTCGTGCCCTCCGCGCCGACAACGCACCTGGCGTACATCGGCGCGCAGACCAAAAACATTGTGCTGTCGACTGCTACCACCTTGATCACTACGACGGATCCGGTGCGCATCGCGGAAGACTACTCGTTCTTGCAGAACCTGGTAGACGGGCGGATGGACCTCATGTTGGGCCGTGGAAATACCGAACCGGTCTACCCGTGGTTTGGTAAAAACACCCGCGACGGCATCGATCTGGCGGTAGAAAACTACCACCTTTTGCGCCGTCTCTGGCGCGAGCAGCACGTCAATTGGCAAGGCCGGTTCCGCACGCCTCTGCAGGGCTTTACCGCGACCCCAGCCCCGCTCGAGGGCGTCGCGCCCTTCGTCTGGCACGGCTCGATCCGTTCGCCGCAGATCGCCGAGCAAGCGGCGTATTACGGCGACGGGTTCTTTCACAACAACATTTTCTGGCACAAGGAACACACGGCGAAAATGGTGGGCCTGTACCGTCGCCGCTTTGCGGCCTACGGGCACGGTGCCTCAGACCAGGCAATCGTGGGGTTGGGCGGACAGACATACATAGCCGAGTCCGAGGCTCAGGCGGTGCGAGAATTCCGCCCCTATTTCGACAACGCTCCGGTCTACGGGCACGGGCCGAGTCTGGAGGAGTACACAGCACGTACACCGCTGACGGTGGGCACTGCCGAGATGGTGATCGAGCGGACGATGCAATTTGCCGACTGGGTCGGCGACTACCAGCGTCAGCTTTTCCTTGTCGACCATGCCGGTCTCCCCCTCGAGGTGGCGCTGCGCCAAGTTGAGCTGCTTGGGCGCGAGGTCGTCCCGGAGCTGCGCAAACGGATGGAGGCACGCCGCCCCGCGCACGTACCGAGCGATCCGCCGTCGTTTACTGCACTTGCCCAAGCCAAGCGGGAAGGGAAGAATCTGCCGCACTTTCGCGTTGCGCCTGCTGAGCAATAGCCGGATCGCAGAAGGGCAGTGAAGGAGCAGCATGAAGCAGTTGATCGTTGTGAGCGCGGGCCTGTCGACGCCCTCGACCACGCGGCATGTGGCAGATCAGATCGCCGCGGCGGTGCGCACGCAGGTGACTGCGCGCGGCGAAGACCTGCGCGTGCGCACTGTGGAGGTCCGCGACTACGCCCAGGATCTCACCCAGCTGATGCTCACCTCAATCGATTCGCCTGCGCTCGAAGCGCTCAAGCGGGTGATTTCCCAGGCGGATGGTCTGGTGGCCGTCTCCCCTGTGTTTCAGGGCAGCTACAGCGGGCTGTTCAAGATGCTTTTCGACGCCCTGCACACCGATGCGCTCAACGCCATGCCCACCATCATCGCCGCGACCGGGGGCTCACAGCGCCATGCACTTGTCACCGAGTACGCGCTGCGCCCGCTGTTGACGTATCTGCACGCTCATGTCGTGCCAACGTCACTGTTTGCGGCGACTGCGGACTTCGGCAGCGACGGGGGCGACGAGGGCGCGGCGTTGACGCAACGCATTGAACGCGCGGCACGGGAGTTGGCGGAGCTGATGCTTGGGCGCCAGACAGGAACACGCGACTAGGCGCGCTGCAATGCGGGGCGGTGGGACTGTATTATCGCGCGCATGTCCCACAGCACAGTTAGTGTCGTAGACCTGTTCAGTATCGGCATCGGCCCGTCGTCCTCGCACACGGTCGGCCCGATGCGCGCTTCCCTTGCCTTCGTTGAGGCACTCGGGCAACTGCCTGCTTCCGTACGCATCGAGCTGCGCGGTTCCCTTGCTGCCACAGGCGTAGGCCACGGGACAGACCGCGCAGCTCTGCTGGGCCTCGTCGGTTATACGCCGACGACGACCTCTGCAGACATTTCGCCGAAACCCGGCGAGCCGATCCCAGCGACGGGCACGATCACCGGCCCAGCAGGGACGGTGCACTACGAGGTCCAATTCAACCCCACCCCGGTATCCAAGCACCCCAACTGCCTCATCTTTGATGCCTGGGATGCAGCCGGCAACCGTATCGCCACTCGTTCGGAGTACTACTCGGTCGGTGGTGGGTTCATCTTGGACCGCGCCGGCATGGAGGAGCACGAAAACGAGGCCGGTGTGGCCACGGTGCGCGAGAGCGAGCCAGTGCCCTACGAGTTCGAAGATGCGAAGACCCTCGTCGCGCTGTGCAACGAAACCGGTTTGAGCATTGCGGAGTTGATGCGCGCCAACGAAGAGCACATTCACGGCCGGGAGCGTCTCGACGCCCACCTTGACGCCGTGTGGGACGTGATGCAGGAGTGCGTCGCCCACGGGCTGAAAACAGAGGGCGTGCTGCCCGGCGGTCTCGGTGTGAAGCGCCGGGCGCACCGTCTGCACCGCCTGCTGACCGCCGAGTATGAGGAATCCACGGCCCGAGGCCTCGACGCGATGGAGTGGGTAAACCTCTACGCGCTCGCCGTCAACGAGGAAAACGCGGCACACGGCCAGGTCGTCACCGCACCGACGAACGGGGCCGCCGGCATTATCCCGGCGGTGATGCACTACTGCCGCGACTTCACCGAGGGGGCTTTTGGCATAGAGCAGGCGCGCGATTTTCTGCTCACCGCTGGTGCCATCGGCATCATCATCAAGACCAACGCCTCGATCTCCGGCGCCGAGGTGGGGTGTCAAGGCGAGGTGGGCTCGGCCTCGTCCATGGCTGCTGCGGGTATGTGCGCGGTCCTCGGCGGCACGCCTGCGCAGGTAGAGAATGCCGCCGAGATCGCCCTGGAGCACAACTTAGGGCTGACCTGTGACCCTGTCGGAGGGCTCGTGCAGGTGCCGTGCATCGAGCGCAACGCCATTGGCGGCGTCAAGGCCATCAACGCCGCGCGCCTGGCAAAGCTTGGCGACGGCACGAACATCGTCACCCTCGACGATGTCGTGGAGACCATGGCGACCACCGGTCGCGACATGATGACCAAGTACAAGGAGACCTCGATGGGCGGACTGGCAGTCCAACTCGGACTACCAGTGAACATCACCGAGTGCTGATGAGGCGTTAGCCCAGCTGCTCCAGCACGGCTGCAGCCGACAGTGCCACCGTTTCCTGGGTGTGCGCCGCGAGGTCCTTCACGGCCACTTCCCCGCTTTCGAGCTCGCGATCGCCCAGCACGAGCGCGTACTTTGCCCCAGCGCGGTCGGCACCCTTCATCGCACCCTTGAGCCCGCGGCCTCCGTAGGCCATATCGGCACTGAGCCCGGCGGCACGGAGCTCGTCGATAAGCAGTGCCATGCGCGCCTGGGCGGCCTCGCCGATGCCGACGCCGAAAACGTCAACGCGGCGCTCGACCCCGTCGAGGGTCACGCCTTCTGCTTCCAGAGCGAGTACGGCGCGATCGACGCCCAGCCCGAAACCGATACCGGACAGGTCTTGGCCGCCGATCTGTGCCATCAGCCCGTCGTAGCGGCCCCCGCCGCCGATGCCGGATTGCGCGCCGAGGCCATCGTGAACGAACTCGAAGCAGGTCTTGGTGTAGTAGTCGAGGCCGCGAACCATCCGCGGGTTGAGCACGTACTCCACGCCCATCGCATCGAGGGTGGTGCGGACCGTGTCGAAGTGCGCGCGGCACTCTTCACACAAGTGGTCAATCATCAGCGGCGCGTCCGCGGTCATCTCGCGTACCTCTGCGCGCTTGTCATCCAGCACTCGCAACGGGTTGATTTCCGCCCGGGCGCGGGTCTCCTCGTCGAGCGGGAGCGCGAAGAGGAACTCCTGCAGCTTCTCGCGGTACGCCAGACGGCACTGCGCATCACCAAGGCTGTTGAGCTCGAGGCGGTACCCACGCAGCCCGATGGCGCGGAAGCAGCGGTCGGCGAGCGCGATGACCTCCGCGTCTAACAGCGGGTCGTCGACGCCGATGGCCTCCACACCCACCTGCTGCAGCTGACGGTAGCGGCCGGCCTGCGGGCGCTCGTAACGGAAGAATGGCCCGTAGTAGTTCAGCTTTACCGGCAGGTAACCGCGGTCCAGGTTGTGCTGGATGACCGCGCGCATCACGCCGGCGGTACCCTCGGGCCGCAGCGTCACCGAACGCTCGCCCCGGTCGGTGAATGTGTACATTTCCTTGCTCACCACATCGGTGGACTCGCCGACGCCGCGGGCGAACAGCGTCGTGTCCTCGAACACCGGCAGCTCGATGTGCTGGTAGCCGGCAAGATGCGTCTGGCGCACAAACTCGTCGCGGACGCGCAGGAACGTCGCGGACTGCGGCGGGACGTAATCCGGCAGCCCCTTCGGGGCCGCCAGCGGCTTAAACTTTGCGGACTTTTTCGATTCACTCACGACTGTTCAGTCTAGCGCTCCGGGTTGGCCTGCAGGAGGAATGGGTTCGTCGCCCGTTCCTGGCGCATCGTAGTGGTTGGGCCGTGCCCCGGCAGGATCGCGGCCGCATCATCCAGTGCCCAGACGGGCCCTCGCAGGCTTGCCCGCATTGCCTCCGGGTCAGAGTGCGCGAAGTCGGTTCGCCCAATCGAGCCGCGGAACAGCACATCGCCAGAAAATACCGGCCCGGACTGGCCCTCAGCATCGGTGAGCAACAGCACGCTGCCCGGCGAATGGCCGGGAGCGTGGCGGACGCTGAAGTTGGCGTCAGCGAAGTGGAGCGTGGCGCCGTCGGTAAGCGGGCGGACTTCGTTGGGCAGCTCCATCGACGCGGCGTCGAAAAGCATGCGGCTCTTCTCCGGTAGTCCCTCACCGCCCGCGAGCATGAACTCGTCTTCCGGGTGGATGTAGACGGGAACGCCGAAGCGCGCGGCATCGCGGGTGTGGTCGAGGTGACCGTGCGTGAGTAGCACGGCGGCGGGCGTGGCGCCTGCCTGCTTGATGATGCGCATCGCGCGCTCGTAAGCGCCCATGCCGGGGTCGATAATCACGGCCTCGCCTGAGTGCTCGCTGCACACGACGTAGCAGTTGGTCTGGTAAGGCCCTGCAGCAAATCCGGAAAGCTTCATAGCCACATCCTAGGCGCGGCATGAAAAAGGGGCACCCTGCCGCGGTGGCCTTGGGTGCCCGAACAGGGTGCGGATTTTACTTCAGCGCATCCTCTGCGGCCTGGTAGTCCGGCTCGTTGGTGATCTCGGAGACAAGCTCGGTGTGGATGACCTTGTGATCGGCATCGGTGACGACCACCGCGCGGGCGGTAAGCCCCTGCAGCGGGGAGCCTTCCAGCTCAACGCCGAAGTCCTTTGCAAAGGTGGAGCGGAAGGCGGAGAGCGCCTCGACGCTTTCGATGCCCTCTGCCGCGCAGAAACGCTGCTGCGCGAAAGGCAGATCCTTGGAAATACAGAGCACCTCGGTGTTGTCGAGCGACGCAGCGAGCTCGTTGAACTTACGCACAGAGGTCGCGCACACGCCCGTATCGAGAGACGGGAAAATGTTCAGGACGAGGCGCTTGCCTGCGTAGTCTGCGAGCGCCTTCTCGCTCAAGTCGCCCGCGACAAGCGTGCTGTTGGGCAGCGCCTCGCCGACTGCGGGCAGGTCGCCAGAGGTAGTAGTCTGATTGCCTTGAAAAGTAACGTTAGCCATGGCCGCGATTGTATGGACGCACGCTGTGCTGCGCAAGGGTTTGTGCCCGAGCACTGCTAGGGTTAACAACCGGAATTTTCATGGTGCGCACCGGGCGCACTCACACGCACAACGACAGCGAGGAAGCACATCATGGCCGAGAACTCGGGGGCCGCGGACAGCACCGCGTCCAACACACCTACTACTGATAACGCGAAACGCGGTGAGGAGGCACTGCGCCACCTCAAGCGCGAACTGGATTCACGCGACCGTAAGGAAAAGTCGAAGCCGCTGACGGTCGCGGCGCTGTCTGCGGTGGTCATTATGTTGATCGGCGGCGCGATCTACTTCGCCGCGACGCAGAATAACGACGAAGAGGTCACTGCTGCTGAAGAAAGCACTTCGGAGACCTCCGAGGCCGAGGAATCTTTCGACGCCACCCAGTACGAAGCCGTCGGCACCGCACGCGCTACCGCGCTGCCGGCAACCGTGTCCTGCTCGTACAATGACAGCCCGCAAGAAGGTGAGGGCGAGGCAGCTTCGAAGCCGAAGACAGACGACGTCTCCGCCGAAGGCAAGGTGAACATTGAGCTGGACACGAGCGCAGGCCCGATCGGGATGGAGCTGGATCGCAGCGTGTCCCCCTGCACGGTCAACGCCATCGAGCACCTCGCCCAGGAGAAGTACTTCGATGATTCTGTCTGCCACCGCCTAACCACCGGCGACGGCTTGAAGGTGCTCCAGTGCGGCGACCCCACCGGCACTGGCTCGGGCGGCCCTGGGTTCCAATTCGCGAACGAGTTCCCGACGGACGAGGCGCTCGAGCAGGTCAACGACGCCGACCTCCAGCTTCCGGAAAACGTTTCCGAGGAGGAAAAAGAGCAGTACCGTGCAATGTCGCTACAAAACGGTCCGAAGCGCTATGACCGCGGCACCATCGCGATGGCGAACGCTGGCGTCGGCACTAACGGGTCCCAGTTCTTCCTGAACTACGGCGACTCTGTCCTGCCCCCGCTCTACACCTACTTCGGTCAGATCGATGATGCAGGCCTTGAAACCTTGGACAAGATTGCTGAGCAGGGCGTCGAGGGCGGAGCCGCCGACGGTGCACCTGCGGAAGAAGTGAAGATCAAGAGCGCCACCGTCAAGTAGCGTACGCGATACTTCCAAGTATCCTCCACCGCGCAATACGGCGTTTTTGGACACTTGTTCAGCCAGCTTTGAGGAAGCTTTCACTTCCCGCAAAGGGAGGGTTGACCTGTTTCTTCCGGGATTCCACCCCGAAACCGGAATTCTTTGAAAACACCGGCAAAACTGTTGCGTATCTCTTGACGCATGGCTAAGGTAGTCAACGTCAATTTGAAGCTCTCCGAAAGATAGGGAATCAGATGCAGTTCCGTAAGGGTCTCATCGCTGCCGCAACCGCAGCAGCTGTCATGTCCACCGGTGCCGTCGCCGTCCAGGCAGAGGAAACCACCACCACCGCGCCTACCACCACCACTACCAAGCCGGCAGAGAAGACGGACTCGACCGCAACCGCCAAGCCGACCACCACCCCGGCGAAGAAGACGGCTGCACCGTCCAAGCCGACCGTCAAGGACAACAACTCCAACACCGACCAGGGCTCCTCCGTCAAGGACATGTCCCCGGCTGAGATCCGCGACTGGATCGCAGTGTTCACCGCCGTCATCGGCGCACTCGGCACGCTGTTCGCATTCATGGATAAGTACATGCGTCCGTAGTGCAGGCCTGCGAGTATCTCGCACGCTCAGCCCGGCTCCGGCCGGGCTTTTTGCATGCATACCCCTGCCCCGCTGCGGTGGAGTCCGCGGCCGCGGACTCCGAAATATGCAGGGCAATACAAAGCGCCGGCCTCAAGCCAGAACGCTTGAGGCCGGCGCTGCGCACGTCGTGGTGCGCGCCGGCTCACCTAGAGCAACGGCGCTACTTCAGCTTCGCAACCGGGCCCAGCACTTGATCAATCGGGCCAGCGAAGACGACAGCCAGCAGGCCGAGCAGCGCGAGAATACCGGCGATTGCGCCGAAAATCGTCCCCACGTCGGCGGAGCTCCCCTGCGCCTTCTGCTGATCCTCACCCGGCTGTGGGGTCTCCGTCGGGGCTTCCGCCTCACCTGCAGCAACCGTGACCGGCAAGGAAACCTCGGTACCTGCGTCGGTGGTGATCGTCAGCGTCTGTTCGCCGCTCAACTCTGCCGGAATGTCCAGCGTAAGCTCCGCGCGGCCCTGCTCGCCGTACCCAGCATCCGCTTCAGCGGTCGCAGAATCGATGTCTGCGGTAGCGGTGGCCTCGCCGAGCTTCACGGTCGCCTGCTTCGCCATCGGCTCGCCCTCGGAAGAGTAGTTCAGCGAGCTGAGCTTGATCGTCGCCGTCGTCCCGGCCTTCAGCCCCTCAGCGGGAAGGACGACGCCGACGTCCTTCTGCCCCTCCCGCACGCCGATCCCATCGGTCTTCAGGTAGTCGACAAAGGCCGCCAAATCGTTGTACCCAACGTTGAGCACGTCACGCACCTCTGCCGGGTCAACGAAGCCATCGCCGCCGCCGAAGAGGAAGGAGGAACCAGCCACCCGGTAGTCCTTGTCCTCCTCGAGCGCTTCACCGTTGATACTCACCGAGGTGATGCGCTCGCCGCGCGCAGCCTCCGGGTTGTAGGTGTACGACACGTTGTCAGACAGGCCCATGTCCAGGCGCGGGCGGCCGGACTTTGCGGCGTCCTCTTCGGTCTGCCACTGGTTTTCCAGCGCCTGCTTAATCGCCTTGCCAGAAAGGGTTGCCACGGAAATGTCGTTGCCGAAGGGCTGCACGTCGAAAGCCTGCTGGTAGGTCACCTCACCTGCGGGCAAGTCGGCGCGCACGCCACCTGCGTTCATGATGCCGAGGTCAATCTTTTCCTCCAGCGCAGCGTCCAGGGCGACAAGTGCGGACTGCGCGAGCATGTTGTTTGCGGTCGACTCGGTGCCACGGTTAGAGCCGGTCTTCTCCCCGGGGTTGGAGCCGCGCAGGTACGTCTGTTCCACCTTCGCCACGACCTGCTTGCCCAGTTCCCCGGCCTTTTCCTGCGCCTTACCCACGAGCTCTTCCACCGCGGCATCCGGGGTGATGTCGAGGGTGACCAGCGACTCGGCATCGTACTGGTCGACCTTGAGCTCTTCGATTTCGCCCGTCGCCTTGTTATAGGTAAAGCCCAGGTCAGAGACGACCTTGCCGTACTCCCACGACTGGGCATTCGGCACGTCCGCCTCAGTATTAACCACATTGACGTGGCTGTCACCGCCGAACATGAAGTCCACGTACTCAGGATCAAGCTTCGGCGCGCCGGTTTCCACCGGATCGTGGATCAACGCGATGACCACATCGGCCTCGCCTGCCTCCTTGAGCTTCTTCGCCTCCTTGTTCACTTCCTCCGAGGAGTCCGTGATGTCGAGGCCGTTGACGTGCTCCGGGCTGGACTTACTCTTGGTCAGGTTAGAGGTGGTGCCGACAAGTGCCACCTTGACGCCGTCGATCTCCACGATGCGGTACGGCTGGACCTCGCGCGTACCATCTGCCTTGTAGATGTTCGCGCCAAGCTGCACGTTCTTGGTGCCCGGTACAATGCGGCCCACCAGATCCTCATAGCCCTTGTCAAACTCGTGGTTGCCCACCGCGGAACCGCTGGTTCCGATGGCGTTGAGGAACTCCATCGTGTACTCGTCGTCAGAAATCGCCGAGACGAAGGCGGAGCCACCCTGATTGTCACCTGACGAGGTGACCAGCTGGTGTTCATTCTCGCCGCGCAGGTAGTTGATGATGCCCGCGATATTCGCCGCACCCATCTCATCGCCAGCCTGCGGAGTGACCTCGCCGGTGTCGCGATCGGTGGTCAAGTTCGCTTCCAGACGCCCGTGGAAGTCGGTGATGTTGGCGATGTTGATCTGCACCTTCTCCTCATCCGCTGCCAGCGCGGGCACGGCGGTAACGACGAGGGCGGTGGAGGTGGTAGCAGCCACCAAGGCACCGAGGCGACGGTAAGAAAACACGGGAAACTCCTCTACTCAAGACATACGAATCTTTACGTGTTTTCTAGCCCAAAATCACCAAGCCCGCAGCGCAACGTTCACAGGGTGCGCAGACTTTCCTTGGCATTCAAGACGGTGGTTGCCAAAAGTTCATCCCCAGTTCACCGGCGGCAGGGCCCTCGCCCGCTTTACGACGTCACGCGGTAAATATCAAAGACGCCTTCCACGTTGCGCAACTGGTTCATCAAGGCACCGAGTTGTTTCGTGTCAGAAACCTCGATGGTGAAACGCACGTTCGCTATCTGGTCATCGGAAGCCTGGGATGAGAGCGCCAGGATCGGCAGCTTCTGATCCGTCAACACGCCGGTCAGCTCAGCGAGCAGACCGTGCCGGTCGAGCGCTTCGGCTTGCAGGGTGGCAAGCGAGGCACCGCCGGCGCTGGTGTTGTCGGCCCACGCGACGTCGATAAGCCGCTCCGGCTCCTCGCCGAGCTTGGCCGCATTGGTGCAGTCGGCGCGGTGCACGGAGACTCCGCCGCCACGGGTAACGAAGCCGAAGATCTCATCTCCCGGCACCGGCTGGCAGCACTTTGCGAGTTTGGCCATCACATCGGGGCTCCCCTGCACCAGCACCCCGCTCGCCGAGGAGCGAGACTCCTTGCGCACCAACTCCGACATGGGCGCGCGATCCGTGAGCGCATCGACCGCGTCTTCCTCGTCCCCGAACAGGTCGACCAGCATCTTGCCTACGTGCTGGGCAGAGACATGCCCCGCTCCGATCGCTGTGTAGAGCGCGTCGACGTCCGGGTAGTGCAAACGCTGCGCAACCTGGCGCATCGACTGCGCGGTAAACAGACGGTGCATCGGCAGTCCACCGCGCTGCACCTCTGCAGCCAGCGCATCGCGCCCCGCCTCCAGATGCTCCTCGCGGCGCTCCTTGGCAAACCATTGCCGGATCTTCGCCTTTGCACGCGGAGAAACCACGAACTCCTGCCAATCGCGCGAAGGCCCGGCGTTTTGATCCTTCGAGGTGAAAATCTCGACCCGATCGCCGGACTTCAGCTCGGACTCCAGCGCGACAAGTTTTCCGTTCACCTTGGCCCCGATGCAGCGGTGGCCCACCTCTGTGTGGACGGAGTAGGCAAAATCTACCGGCGTGGAGCCGGCCGGCAGATTGATCACGTCGCCTTTCGGCGTAAAGGCGAAGATTTGCTGGCTCGTAAGGTCGTAGCGCAGCGAATCCAAGAACTCGTCTGGGTCGGCGGCTTCCTTCTGCCAGTCCAGAAGCTGGCGCATCCACGCCATCTCGTCAACCTCGTTTTGGTTGCCCTTGTGCGAGCCCTTGGTCTCCTTGTAGCGCCAGTGCGCCGCCACCCCGAACTCGGCGTTGTAGTGCATGTCGTGCGTGCGTACCTGCACCTCGAGCGGGCGGCCGGTGTCCGTCATCACGGTGGTGTGCAGCGACTGATACACCCCGAAACGCGGATTCGAGATGTAGTCCTTGAAACGCCCCGGCATCGCCGAGTACAACGCGTGAACCACGCCGACCACCGCGTAGCAGTCGTGGACGTTGTCTACCAATACGCGGATGCCCACCAGGTCGAAGATCTCGTTGAACTCGTGGCCGCGAACGACCATTTTCTGGTAAATCGACCAGTAGTGCTTTGGCCGCCCCATCACCTCGGCCTCAATGCCGTTCGCTTTGAGCTCTGCGCGGATCTCCTCGGTCAGCTCTTTCAGGGCCCGGTCGCGGGAGGGGGCGCGGTCGGCGACCAGTCGTACGATCTCCTCGTACTTCTTCGGGTACAAAATGGCGAAAGCGAGATCCTCCAGCTCCCACTTCACCGACGCCATGCCCAGCCGGTGTGCCAGCGGCGCAATGACCTCAAGCGTCTCCCGTGCCTTCTTCGCCTGCTTCTCCGGCGGGAGGAAGCGCATGGTGCGCATGTTGTGCAGCCGATCCCCGACCTTGATCACCAGCACGCGGGGATCCTTTGCCATCGCCACAATCATCTTGCGGATGGTTTCCGCCTCTGCGGCGTGCCCCATTTCGACCTTGTCCAGCTTGGTCACCCCGTCAACCAACCTGGCAACTTCCGGGCCGAAATCGTGCGTCAGCTGCTCCAGGGAATAGTCCGTGTCTTCTACGGTGTCATGCAACAACGCCGCGACAACCGTGGTGGTGTCCATACCAATTTCCGCACAGATCGTGGCCACGGCAAGCGGGTGCGTAATGTAGGGATCCCCCGACTTACGCATGACCCCCTCGTGCAGACCTTCCGCCTTCTCATAGGCGCGGTTGAGTAGCTCTACGCTCGCCTTCGGGTGGTACTGCCGGTGAATCGACAGCAGCGGATCCAGCACCGGGTTGATCTTTGGCTTGCCGCCACCTGTCAGTGAACGTGCAAGGCGTGCTGACACGCTGCGCACGGTCTGCCCCGATCGTTTGGGTGATTTCTCGTGCGTCAACGCGATCCTCCATCAGAGAGCGGATGGGAACTTATTGCAACGATACTAGCTGTTGACCCGGTGACCGGCATCCAGCACGACGAGCGGCGCACCGCTGAGCTTCTCGCGGCCGCCCAGGCCGTCCACCTCAAGCACGACCACGTATCCCACGACCTCGCCGCCGGCGTGCTCGATGAGATTCGTGGCAGCGACGAGCGTGCCGCCAGTAGCCAACACGTCGTCGACAAGCACGACCTTCTTGCCCGCTAGGTCGACACCGTCTGCTGGAATCTGCAACGCTGCGGTGCTGTACTCGGTCTCGTATTCCTGCGTAATCACCGGCGGTGGCAGCTTGCCTTGCTTGCGAATTGCCAAGATGCCGAGTCCCATGTCGAACGCGACGGCGGAACCGAGTAGAAAACCACGCGCATCGAGGCCGCCGATCAGGTCAGCTCCGAGATCCTGGCTCGCCTCAGCCATCTCGCGGATGACCACGTGAAGCGCGTCCGGGTCGGCGAGCACCGGCGTGAGATCCTCAAAAAGGACGCCTTCGGAGGGGAAATCCGGCACGCGACGGACCTTGTGTGCCAACGCTTCCTGCGCGGAAGAATACGGGGATTGATGTGTAGCCATGTAAACGAAACCTTCTCGTAAGTTCAACGTTCCTGCGTTCGGTGAGCGATCACTTCGTCTCGCCCGACTCCGGCGCGGTCGAGGCATCCGGAATTGCATCCTTAGACAACATACGCCAGCGGTCCATGTTCCAGCTGATACCGTTCATCCCAGCATATGGCACGACGTTGGCCACGCCGCGGTGCACGGCGTACGTGCGGGGCTGCGTTGCAAGAGGAAGAGACGGCAGCTGCTCCCAAAGCGCCTTTTCCTGCGCGCGTAGGCTGCCCACGTCCGCTCCCCTGTTTGCCGCGGCCGGGTATTCCTTCATCGGGTCTATGGGGCGCAGCAGCACGTCGACGCTGCCCTCGGTGACCGAAGGAACGCCTTGCTCGTCAAGCACTTCGCGCGGCAGATCTTCAAGGGTCTTGCCGGATTCCGTCGCGTCGACGATGGTGATGCCGGCAGGTTCGCAGGATCTTCGCATCGACTCCACCATCGCAGCATGCCGTGCGTTTGGATAAGGGTAGGCCACGCGCACCTCCGTCCCGGCGAGCGCCGAGGCCGCTGCGATGTCGACGTCCAGGTACGGGGACGCCACGTCAACGACGCGGCCGTACAGCGGATCGTCTTGCTGCAGCACGTGCACCGGCGCGACTGGGACTTCTACCCCCGCGTGCTCGCTGGAAACCTGCGCCACGGCACGCGGATCCACGCACCGCGACAAGGCACGGCGCTGCTCGGGTAAAGCCCATAGTCCCGAGTCGGGGAAGGTAAGCGACTCAGTCAGCTCGCCCGCGACCGTGGTGACATCGATCCGGTTATTTTCTGCATTGACGTCAAACCATTCGGGGTGCGGATCATCCAACTCCGCGACCTTGAGTGCATCGTGGCGGTAGAGCTCCCCGCTGTCAGTCGAGCCCGGCCACACTACCAGACGGTCTACCTGCGGCTGATCGCCGTAGTAGTGCTCGTTGGCGACGAGGTTCACCTCCCCGTCCTCGCCGAAGCTTTCGATAACGTAGGGGCCGAAGGACACCTGCAGCTCCGGGTCGAACTCGGCGAAGTCGAAGCCCTCGCGCCAGATCTTCGCGATCGGTGCCATCCGTGTGGGATCCAAGGAATGCAGCGCGTCTACGAGCTCCTCCTCGCTCATGCCAGCCTTCTTCGCCACGGCGTGCGCGGGAAGGACCGTGCCGGCGTCGAAAAGCCCGCGCCACCGGTCGCCGCGGCCTTCTTTGAACACCACGGTGAACGTCTTTGCGCCGGGGTTGCACTGCATCGACTCGGTGTCGTCGAAAAGCGGCAGGTGGGCGCCAAATAGTTCAGGTAGCTGGCCCGCGCTGAAGGTGAGCAGGTAATCCGCGCAGGTGACCGGGGTGCCATCGGAGAAGACGGCCTCGTCGGACAGCGTGTAGGTGACCCGCCGCTGCGCCCCCGGCAGCGCCTGCGCCTTCACCAGGTCAACGTTGGGGATCATCTCGCCGCCCGGGCCCGGTACAAACACGCCCGGGTACAGGCGCCCCGACAGGCGCTGGGCCTGGGATGACGCTCCCTCGAGCGTAGCGGCATTCGTGGTCAACAGCGGTCCGGTGACCTGGTATCCGAAGTGCTCCTCGTCAAGCTTGCCGTCCTCATCGCCCAAGGAGCTACACCCGGCCAAGGTGAGCGCGCCCGTTGCCAGCACTGCCGCGAATGCGCGTCGATTCCGCACAGCCATCTGCTCTTCTCCGTCTCTCGCAGAAACCGAACCCCGCAATTAGCGCCCCGGCCTCCACGTCGCAGCGCTGGAAGACTCCCCACGCGGCTGTTCCGGTGCCGCGCTCTGGGCGGGTGCCCGTCCAGTCTGCTGGCTGACAGAAGCCACGGTGCGCTTGCCCTCGGCGGCCCCCGAGTCCTCCTCCGGCGCGGTGGACTCGCCGCTGCGGAAGGCGGCAACCGCGTCGTTGTGCCGGCGGATGGACGGCTTGCGCTCCACGAAGGTCACGAGCAGAGAGGTAGCGAGGAAGAGCGAGGAAACCACGCCCTCGATCACACCGATGAGCTGAATGACCGCCAGGTCACGCAGCGTACCGACGCCGAGCATCCACACCGCGACCACCATCAACGCGATGATCGGCAGGGCAGAAATCACCGAGGTAGAAATTGAGCGCATCACCGTTTGGTTCACGGCCAGGTTGGCCTGCTCCGCGTACGTGGAGCGGCGCGAGTCCAGAATCCCGGCCGTGTTCTCCTTCACCTTGTCAAACACGATTACCGTGTCGTAGAGGGAGAAGGTCAGCACGGTCAGCAGGCCGATAATCATCGCCGGCGTGATCTCCAGCCCGAACAGGGCGTAGAAGCCCATGATCAGAATCGCGTCGACCACTAGCGCCAGCAGCGCAGCGGCGGCCATTTGACGCTGCAGACGCAGTGCCACGTACACCGCAGCCGCAAGAATGAAGACGAGCATTGCCAGCAGCATGCGCTGCGTAATGGTGTCGCCCCAAGACTCGGAAACCGTCGAGTCGCCGATGGCATCCGCAGAGACTTCACCGTCAGCGTCCTTCGGGTGGTGCTGCTCGAAGATGGCCTGTCGCGCCTGGTCGATCTGTTCCTGCGAAAGGTGCTCAGAGTTGATTTCCAGCGTGCGCGCGTCACCCGCGCCCACGATCTGTGTCAGCTCAGGGGTTACGCCGGTAGCGTCGATGAAGGTCTCTTCGACCTCTTCGGCAACGAGCTCGCCGGCAGGCATCGACATTTTCGTGCCGCCCTCGAAGTCGATACCGAGGTTGAAGCCGCGGCCCAGCATCGCGACCACGGCAATCGCGATCAGGCCTGCGGTGATGGAGTACCAAAGCTTGCGGCGGCCGACGAAATCGATCACGCCGTAGCCAGTGTGGAGCCGCTCCGAGCGGTGCTCAGAAGTGCCTGTGAGCGTAGTGTCCGTCATGATTTACTTCTCCTCAGCTTCGACAGTGCTTGCGGGCAGTTGCTTCTCGACGTCTGCGGCCTCGGCCCGCACCGTCGCCCCGGTTGCGAAGGCCTTGGTCATCCCGTTCACGCCGGGCTTGGCCCAGAACTTGCTCCGCGAAGCCAGCACCATCAGCGGTGCCGTGACCAGGAAGGTGACAAGCAAGTCGAAGATCGTGGTCAGCCCCATCGTAAACGCGAAGCCCTTCACGTCGCCCACCGCAAGGAAGTAGATAATCACCGCGCCAATAAGGGTGACCATGTTGCCGGTCACGACCGTCTCCTTCGCGCGGTCCCAGCCGGAAGCCGTAGCAGAACGGAAGGTTTTGCCCTTCCGCACCTCGTCCTTGATGCGCTCGTAGATCACCACGAAGGAGTCGGCCGTGGTACCGATACCGATGATCAGACCAGCCACGCCCGACAGGTCGAGCGAGTAGCCGATCCAGCGGCCCAGCAACACAAGCGCGCCGTAGACCAGGATCCCCGCTACGGCCAGCGTGGTGAGCGAGATCAGGCCGTAGAGGCGGTAGTAGGCAAAGACGAACAGGGCGACCAGCGCAAGTCCCACCAGGCCGGCGTACAGGCCGGCCTGCAGCGAAGCCAGGCCCAGTGACGGCGGCACGGTCAATGCCGTACCACCAGGCTCGCCGTTTTCGCCGGCGAAGGACAGCGGCAGCGCGCCGTACCGCAGGTTATTTGCCAGGCCCTCGGCTTCTTCCTGGGTGAAGTCGCCTGTGATGGCCGTGGCCGAACCCACGGGGGTTGCGCCTTGGATCACGGGGGCAGAAATGACCTGGGAGTCAAGCGTGATGGCGATCTGCTTGCCAATCATTTCGCTGGTCAGCGCAGCCCACGTAGAGGACCCGTTCACATCGCCGTTCTGGTTGAAGGCGAAACTGATCTCCATCTGCGAGGACTGCGGGTTGTAACCGCCGGAAATCGGACGCGCCGTGTCGATCTGCTCACCGGTCAGGCGCGGGCCCGACTCATCAGTCACGCCTTGCAGCAGCGGCACTGCATCGAGCAGCAGCGGCTGGCCCGAGTTCGAATCGCAGGCCACCAGCGGGCGGTCCTCTTGATCCGTACCGGCCAAAGGATCGACGTCTTGGCTCCCGCAGACGCCCGAAAGCATGATCATCGAAGCGAACTGCTGCGTCGGATCTTCTGACTGGCGAGATTCGCGCAGTACCTCAGTCGCCGCTTGCCGACGCTCTGCTGCCTCCACCGGGCCTTCCGGCTCCGGCAGCGGCTTCGCGTCGACCTTCGGTCCCTTGGGGTTCGGCTTCGGCTCCTCGCCTTCTTGCCCGGGCTGGTTTGCCTGCGTGGCCTGGTCGAGCACGCCCTGCGCCTCGTCCTTGGTCATCACACCGTACTTAACCCAGTCGTTGGCCGTGCTCAGAAGCGTGGTGGTCAGCGCGGCAGCATCCGGCTGCGGCGGGTCCATCACTGGGCGGAACAGCAGCTGCGAGGTCTGCCCGATATTGCGAACCTCGGAGGTGTCGTCGCCGGCGGCGGTAATCACGATCGTGTTGCCGTCCACCACGACGGTCGCGCCCGAGACACCCATACCGTTGACGCGGTTTTCCAGGATACGACGGGCGTCGTCCAGCTGCTCGCGGGTCGGTTCCTCACCCTGCGGCACCAGCGTCACACGGGTGCCGCCCTGCAGATCGATGCCGAGCTTCGGTGTCGCCGACTTATCGCCGGTGAAAAAGACTAATGCGTATACGCCAATGACGATGAGGAGGAACAACGCCAGCGCCTTGCCTGGCCACGTTCGCTTCGACCTCAGATCGCCGGAACGCCGAGTGTGTGACGACACTTAAGCTGACTCCTTATGCATCCGAAAAATGGTTCTCTGCCCCGCACGCCTGGTACCCACCTGCGAGGTCTGATTACGCCACGACCGACGCCAAAGAGGGCACGGCGCGCGCACAACGCATCCATGTTACGGCATGGTGCGCGCATTTTCGTTCTTGCCCACCGTAACGCCTGAAAAATCAGGAGGCCCGATTAGCGCTCGGGTTCGCCTTCAGCCGAGGTCGGTTCCGCAGCGGTTGCCTGGGTGGAAGGTGCGTCAAGGCGCTTCATCACACCGGCAGTCTCCATGGTGACCACAACGCCGGGAGCAAGCTCAACGCGGAGGTTCTCGCCGTTGTGCTCCACCACTGTGGCGTGGAAGCCGGCAACGTTGACCACCTTGTCGCCAGGGGCAATCGAGGCTTGCATCTCTTGCACCTGGCGCTGACGCTTCTTCTGTCCACGCATCATCAGCATGGAAGGCAGCAAGAAAATGAGCAGGACAACAATGATCATCAGGAAATCCATGGGCACCATTGTTGCACAGCGCTCGAAGCGTGCCCCGATTCCCTACATCAGGTTCAGCTGCCCTGGGGCCTCCGGCGGCGGCGTCATGCCAAGGTGCTGCCACGCCGCGGCGGTGGCTACGCGCCCGCGGCCCGTACGCGCCATCAACCCAGCCCGTACCAGATACGGCTCGCAGACCTCCTCCACCGTGGAGGGTTCCTCCCCTACCGCGATGGCGAGCGTGTTGACCCCGACGGGCCCGCCGCCGTGCCCGCGAATAAGCGAATCCAGCACCGCCCGATCGAGCCGGTCGAGACCCCGCTCATCAACGTCAAACACGGACAGCGCGGACTGCGCAGCAGCGAGGTCGACGTGTCCGTCACCGTTCACGTCGGCCCAGTCGCGCACCCTGCGCAAGAGGCGGTTGGCGATACGCGGTGTGCCGCGAGAACGCGAGGCGATCTCGACGGCCGCATCATCATCAATGTCCACGTTGAGGATCGTGGCCGCACGGCTGACCACCCGAGTGAGGTCCTCGACCTCGTAAAACTCCATTTGCGCGGTAAAGCCAAAGCGGTCACGCAGAGGACCGGTGAGCATGCCCGCGCGCGTGGTCGCGCCGACCAAGGTAAAAGGTGGGATCTCCAAAGGAATCGAGGTCGCCCCCGGCCCTTTGCCCACGATCACGTCGATGCGGAAGTCCTCCATCGCCATGTACAGCATTTCTTCCGCAGGGCGCGCAATGCGGTGAATCTCGTCAATAAAGAGGACGTCGCCCTCCATCAAATTCGACAGCATCGCTGCCAGGTCGCCGGCGCGTTCCAGCGCCGGGCCCGAGGTCATCCGCAACGACGTGCCCAATTCCTGCGCAATGATCATTGCCATCGTGGTCTTGCCCAGGCCGGGAGGACCAGACAGCAAGATGTGGTCGGGTGTGACCTCGCGCTGGCGCGCCCCGGCGAGCACCAGGCTCAGCTGCTGCCTGACTTTCGGCTGTCCGATGAATTCCTCAATCGACTTCGGGCGCAGCGACTTCTCGGCATCGCGCTCCTCGGGCTGCGAGGTGGCGTCGATAAGCGAATTGCTCGGGCGCGACATGCCCTCCGGGAGGCTGAATTCAGTCTTTTCCACATCCGACATAGGCGTTTACTTCTTCCCCAGCTCGGTGAGCGCGGCGCGCAACAGGGCCGACGTCTGCGCTTCCGGATGAGCCTCAACCACCCGGTCTACGGTGGGCCGCGCGCTGCGCTCCGGGAATCCAAGGCCAATCAGCGCTTCGACCACCTGCTCAGTGGCCAACGAGGACTTCGCTGCAGGGGCCGGTGCCTCCTCCGCCGTCGTGGCAAAGCCTGCCATCTTATCCTTGAGCTCAAGCACGATACGCTCGGCCATCTTCTTGCCCACACCGGGGATTGTTTGAATCCGCTTCGCATCCTGCTCAGTGATCAGGCCCGCGAGCTCGCTCGCGCCGAACACGGACAACGCGGCAAGGGCGAGCTTTGGGCCGAGCCCGGTGACGCTTTGCAGGCGGTGGAACATCTCGCGGGCCTCGTCGTCGGAAAAGCCGTAGAGCGTCACACCGTCGTCTTTGACCACCATCGAAGTCAGTACGCGGCGCTGCTCACCGCGAGTCAGCGTGGCCAGCGTCGGCGGGCTGGCCAGGAAGCGGTACCCCACACCCGCACACTCAATAACCGCGTGGTCGAGGCCGATTGCGATGACCTCGCCGTTGAGTGAATCAATCATGCCTTTTCCTTCACTTCCCTACCTGCGCACCCTGTGCCCGCCGCTGGAGCTCCGCTGCGCGCTGTGCCTGCGCACTGCGTGCAAGGAGTGGCGCACGCCAGCAGTGACACACCGCAATGGCCAAAGCATCCGCTGCATCGGCCGGTTTCGGCGGCTCCGAAAGACCAAGAATACGTGTGATCATGGCCGTCATCTGCTTCTTGTCAGCCCGCCCATTGCCAGAAATCGCCTTCTTCACCTCCGAAGGGGTGTACATATGTACCGCAATATCGCGCTCGGCGGCAGCGAGGACCAATACCCCGACGGCGTGCGCGGTATGCATCACCGTGGACACATTACCGCGCTCAAAAATACGTTCCATCGCGACAACATCTGGACGATACTCGTCCATCCAGTCCCCCACGGCGCGCGACAGCCGCACTAACCGCTCGCCCAGTTCCACATCCGAAGGCGTGCGCACCACCCCGACCGAGATAGGAAAGATCTGCCTACCGCGCCCGGCCTGCACCACGGACAGGCCGCACCGGGTTAGCCCCGGGTCGATCCCCATCACGCGCAGCCCCTCAAGGTGCATGCCTACCTCCTGAACACCAACAACCTACTAACACACATGTTCTACCACAGCTCGCACCCAAGCGCGAAGCCCCGCCGTACGTACCGCGATATCCACGCGGCCTACGGCGGGGCTTAAAGTGCGAAGCGCTATTCGTCGTCCAGCTGTGCCGCGACCTCGTCGGAGATGCTCATATTGGAGTAGACATTCTGCACGTCGTCCGAGTCCTCGAGCGCGTCGATGAGGTTGAGCGTCTTCTTCGCTGCGCTGAGATCTGCGTCGACCTCAATGTCGGCACGGAAGTCCTGCTCGGCACCTTCGACCTCGATGTCGGCCACCTTGAGCGCGTCGCGTACGGCCTGCACATCGGTGGGCTCGCAAACGACCTCGAACTCCTCGCCCAAGTCGTTGACTTCTTCGGCGCCAGCCTCGAGCACGGCCATGAGGATGTCGTCTTCGGTCAGCTCCCCCTTCTTCACCGTGACGATGCCGGTGCGCTTGAACATGTAGGACACCGAACCAGAGTCGCCCATGTTGCCGCCGTTTTTGGTCATCGCAGTGCGGACCTCGGTGGCCGCGCGGTTGCGGTTGTCGGTCAAGCACTCGATGAGCAGCGCAATGCCGTTGGGGCCGTAGCCCTCGTACATGACGGTCTCCCAGTTCGCGCCGCCGGCCTCCTCGCCGGAGCCGCGCTTGCGAGCACGCTCGATGTTGTCGCCCGGCACGGAGGCCTTCTTGGCCTTCTTAATCATGTCGTCGAGCGTTGGATTACCCGCAGGGTCGCCGCCGCCGGTGCGGGCAGCGACCTCAATATCCTTAATCAGCTTCGCCCACAGCTTTGAACGCTTTGCATCGTTCGCAGCCTTCTTGTGCTTGGTTGTAGCCCACTTTGAGTGGCCCGACATATGGCACCCCTTTTCGTCGCTGGAGGATGAACTCGGTCGATTATACGTGCCCCCTCCCTTGCGCCGTGCTTTGGCCGGGGACGAGCGCCTACTTTTCTGGCACTGCAGTCGCGCCCTCGCGCAGGTTACGCGTCAGACCTTCCTGCACCACCATCGCGACGAGGTTGCCAGCGCGGTCAAAAATGCGGCCGTGCGTCAGTGCGCGCCCTGCGTGGGCCGAGGGCGAAATCTGGTCGTAGAGCAACCAGTCGTCCGCACGGAAGGGGCGCAGGAACCAGACCGCGTGGTCGAGCGAGGCCAGCTGCACCTTGTGCCCCGGGTGCGCCGCGAGCGAAGAGTGCAAGAGCGTCATGTCGGACATGTAGGTCAGCGTGCAGGCGTGGAAGGTGTCCTCGTCCGGCAGCCGCCGCTTTGAGCGAAACCAGACCACCTGCTGGCTCTTGGTGTACTGATTCGGCGCATAGCGCTCCTGCGGGACGACACGAATGTCCCATTCGTTGAAATCGTGCTTCGATCCGGGGCCGAGTTTCAGCGGGCTCGATTCTTCCCCCAGCTCCTCGGGCGCAGGAACGGTGCGCATCTCATCGGAGTGCTCCAGGCCCTCGTCATCGGTGCGGTGGAAGCTCGCCTGCATGGAGAAGATGACTTCTCCCTCTTGGACGGCTTCGACGGTGCGGGTGGCGAAGCTGCGGCCGTCCCGCGGTCGGCCGACCCGGTAGATCGTATCCGCATTCGCATCCCCGGGACGCAAGAAGTAGCCGTGCAGCGAGTGCACATGCTTGTCATCGGCGATCGTGCGCGTCGCCGCTACGAGCGCCTGCCCGGCGACGTGTCCACCAAAGGTGCGGACAAAGTTCTCTGAGTGCATAGCCGCGCCGCGGTAGATGTTCTTATCAATGCGCTCGAGATCCAGAATCCGCTGAATATAGGTCGGCTGGGACGCAGAGGTAGGCAAATCGTGGTGCATGCCACCTCACCCTACGCGGTAGCGCCACCCGTGTTCACTTCAACTCCAACTCTTCCAGGGCCGCATACTCTGGCAGCGCCGCCGTCCCACCAAGTCGCAGCAGGCGCACCAGCGGCCGCAAGCGCAGATCCCGCGTATCGGAAACGGCCTCGTTATAGAAGCGCAGCGCCAAAAACACTCGTGTCTGCGCATCCTGCAGCTCCCTTCGCACCTCCGGCGCAGACAGCTCCTGCAACTGGGATGACAGCTCGGCGGCAAAGGCACGTTCCAGGTCAAGACGGGTACCTATATCTCGGGCAGTAAGTCGAACCTCCTCGAGTGCCCGCGCGCGCTCGCGCAGTTGCGGCACAACGGCGGCCACGACCGCCGCGCGCCGATCGAGTGATGCCTGCAGCGCTTCGCGGGAGCGGTCCAAGCGCATATGCAAACGATCGAGCCGTTGCGCAGTGAAATATGCCCACGCGGCGACAACCGTCATCGCAACTGCAAGGAGTACCCAGACCAGTGTCATCGTGCGTCTGCCCCCACGACCGTCTCGTAGACCGTGACAATCTGGTCGGCCACCCGCTCCCAATCAAACTCGAGGGCACGCGCACTGCCCCGCGAAACCAACGACTCACGCGCTTTGGCGTCCGCAACGAGTCGACGCAAGGTGTGCGCAAGCGCGACGTGGTCTCCCACCGGTACGAGGACACCAGCCGGCTCAGCTGCATCGGCGTCGCAGACTCGCGCGAAGGCCTCGAGGTCACTGGCGACGACCGCGCACCCTGCAGCCATAGCTTCGACCAACACGATGCCGAAGGATTCGCCCGCGGTATTCGGCGCGACATAGATGTCAGCCCTTCCCAAGATCCGGGCCTTTTCCTCGTCACTGACCGCACCGACAACATCCACCCCTTCGGGTGTGGTGCGGTGGTGACCCGAGCCGATGACCGTGACCCGCACGTCGGCGTCGAGAAGCCGCACCGCGCGCAAGAAGATATCGAAGCCCTTGCGGGGCTCATCAAGACGGCCGAGGAAAACAATCTCGACGGGTGCTCCCGGGCTTCGCGGGACCCGCGCGCGCCAAAACTGCGCGGTGTCGACGCCGTTGGGGATCACAATCGGGTCGGTGCCGACTTGTTCCACCTGCCAGCGGCGCGCAAGCTCGCTGACGGCAATGCCCGCATGGATCTTCTCCAGGTTCGCGCGCAGCAGCGGCAAGGCCGCGCGCAATGCATACGAGTGAGTCGCCGAGGTGTGGTACGTCGCCACGACCGGAACGCTCGCCAGCGCGGTCGCCACCATGGAGTAGCTTGGCGAGTTCGGCTCATGCACGTGCAGCACATCAAACGAACCCTCAGCGAGAAACGCCCGGGTCGTGCGTCGCACCTGCGGCCCGAATGCCACGCGCGCGACGGAGCCGTTGTAGCGCACCGGGACAGCTGGCCCACCGCGGGTCACCCACTCTGGCAGAGCCGTGCTTGCCGACGCCGGGCCGAGCACCCTCACCTCGTGGCCCCGGGCCCGCAACACCCGGGCAAGATCAAGCACGTGCGCCTGCACCCCGCCTGGCCGGTCGAATGAATACGGGCAGACCATGCCGATGCGCATCTAGTCGGTGCCTCCTTGCGCCTCTGCTCTCGCCTCGCGCCTCCGTGGGTGCGCGGCCGCTTGCCACTGCGCATCGGCGGGCCAGATGGGCTGGAGCGCGTGCCAGTCCTGAGGATGTCTTGAAATGCCCGCGGCGAAACCATCGGCAACGCGTTGCGCGGTTGCTGCAAGCGTGGTGACCTGCACCGGTTCGGACACCGAAAAACCCCAGCGCGGCCCCCGCGATGTGGGAGACGGAAACCAGGAGTGCGCCACCGTAAGCTGCGCACCTGTTTCCAGCGCCAACTTGGCGGGCCCGGCCGGCATCGTGGTCGTCTCGCCGAAGAAGCGGACCTTCACCCCGCGGCCGGCAAGGTCGCGCTCTCCCATCAGGCAGACAATGCCGCCGGCTGTAAGTACCTCTTTCAGCCGCGTGAAGGGTGGCGTCGGGGCGCCGGTGAGTGGGAGGACTTCGAAGCCGAGCCCTTCGCGAAATTCCACGAAGGCGTCATACAAGGCCTCGGGCTTGACCCGCTCAGCAACGGTGGTAAACCCGCCATAGTGGTGTGCAAGCCACATCCCCGCCATATCCCAGTTGCCACTGTGCGGGAGGGTTAGAATCAAGCCTCTCCCCTTGCCTAAGGCGGCGTCGATATGCGCACGGCCCTCCACCCCGGCATCGAGCTCACGCAACAGGCCTGGCGCACCGGCAAGCTGAGGCAGTCGAAACACCTCGTGCCAATAGCGCGCGTAGGAGCGTGTCGCCTCGCGCACGAGCGCGCGAGTTACACCAGCTGGGCCGACGACGCGGGTGAGATTGCGGCGCAGCATTTCCATCCCTGCACCCTCTCGGGACAGCTTATCCGCGCCACGTGCGAACGCGGACGCGGTCCACGCTTCGGGCATGGTGCCCACGAACTTCCAACCCGCCAGGTAACCCGCGGTAGCGAGGTCGATGCGCGCCATTTACGCCCCCGGCGGCGGCGCAAGTCGTTCGTCGGACTGGGGGTCGCGTGCCGCGAACACGAGCCGCTGCACCACGGTGATCACCGACCCGACAAGCAGGAGCCAAATCGACACGACGATGGCGCCGCCGACGCCGCACCCTTCGAGCACGAGCCCGACGACCGCGATGATGAGGCGTTCTGGGCGCTCAATCAGCCCGCCGACAATGCGTAGGCCGCCAGCCTCACCGCGAGCCTTGACGTAACTGATCACCTGCGACAGCACAAGCACAGCGAGGCAGGCGGCGACGTGTGCTGGACGCGTCTCGTCCACGTAGACCATCCACAGCGCGATGGCGGCGAATAGCGCGCCGTCGGTAATGCGGTCGCAGCTGGCGTCCAGCGTGGCCCCGAAAGCCGTGCCTCCGCCGGAAAGACGCGCCATCGTGCCGTCGACCATGTCGAAGGCGGCGAAGAAGATGCTCAGCACAGCGGCCCACACCAGGTGGTCCGTTGGGATGAGCACAGCCGCGGCGAGCGCGGTTGCCGCGGTACCTACCAACGTGGTCACATTCGGTGTCAGCCCCAGGCGCAACAACGTCTTCGCCACGGGTTTGACCACAACGGAGGCGGGCTTGCGCCCGTGCACGCTAAGCATCGTTTCCTCCTTCTTCGTCCGTGGCCTTCCCCGGCCAGGCGTCGGCAAGCAGTTGGCGGGTTTCGCGCAATAGCTGCGGTAGCACTTTGGTCCCGCCAATGACTGTCATGAAGTTTGAGTCACCCGCCCAGCGCGGCACAACGTGGAGGTGTAGGTGGTCGCCGACGGAGCCGCCAGCTGCCTTCCCCAGGTTTAAGCCGACGTTGATTGCCTCGGGCGTCGACACCGTCTTCAGCGTTCGAACGGCGCGCTTGGCAAAGACCATGAGCTCCGCAGTCTCTGCGTCCGTCAGCGCTTCCAGCTCCGCCACCTTGCGGTAAGGCACAACCATCAGGTGTCCCGCGTTGTACGGGTACAGGTTGAGCAGGGCGTAGACCGTCTCGCCGCGGGCGATGATCAGACCATCTTCGTCGCTGCCCTTGGGAATGTCCACGAACGGATCCGAACTCCGCTTCGGCGCTGTGGCGATGTAGTTGGACCGGTACGGTGCCCAGAGGCGCTGCAGCCGGTCCCGATCACCCGCCCCGCAGTCGACATAGTCTCCTGCGTTGTCGGCGTTAGTTCCCACGGCGGGCCGCAATGGCTTCCTCGCTCGGTTGCTCATTGCGCTTGGCTTCGACCCACTCGATGATCAGCGCCACAGCCTCATCGACGGGCACGCCATTGACCTGGGTGCCGTCGAGGAAGCGGAAGCTCACCGCGTCCGCCTCCACGTCACGCGCGCCGGCGACGAGCATGAACGGCACCTTGCCGGTAGTGTGCGTGCGGATCTTCTTCTGCATGCGGTCGTCCGAGTGATCCACCTCAGCGCGAATACCGGCCTCACGCAGCTTCGCTACCACTGCGTCGAGGTGCGGAGCGAACTCGTCGGCGACCGGAATGCCCATCACCTGATGCGGCGCGAGCCACGCCGGGAACGCACCCGCGTAGTGCTCGAGCAGCACGCCAAAGAAGCGCTCGATCGAGCCGAACAGTGCGCGGTGGATCATCACCGGACGGGTCTTTGACCCGTCCGGAGCGGTGTACTCCAGGTTGAAGCGCTCCGGCAGGTTGAAATCCAGCTGCACCGTGGACATCTGCCACGTGCGCCCGATTGCGTCGCGGGCCTGCACGGAAATCTTCGGGCCATAGAACGCCGCGCCGGCCGGGTCGGGAACAAGCTCCAGGCCGGACTTTTCAGCCACGGACTGCAGGATGTTGGTGGAGCGCTCCCAAATTTCGTCGTCGCCGATGTACTTCTCTGGATCCTTGGTGGACAGCTCCAGGTAGAAGTCGTCCAACCCGTAGTCCTGCAGCAAGGAGATGATGAACTCGAGCACGCTGGTGAGCTCTTCTTCCAGCTGGTCCTCGGTGCAGTAAATGTGCGCATCGTCCTGCGTAAACCCGCGCGCACGGGTCAGGCCGTGCACCACGCCGGACTTTTCGTAGCGGTAGACGGTGCCAAACTCGAACAGCCGCAGCGGCAGTTCGCGGTAGGAACGCCCGCGCGAATCGAAGATCAGGTTGTGCATCGGGCAGTTCATCGGCTTGACGTAGTAGTCGACGGCTTGCTTGGTCACGTTGCCGTCTTCGTCGACCTCTCCGTCGAGCTGCATCGGCGGGAACATGCCGTCCGCGTACCAGTCCAGGTGACCAGACTTTTGGAAGAGCTCGCCCTTGGTCACGTGCGGGGTGTTGACAAAAGAGTACCCCGCCTTGAGATGGCGCTGCCGGGAGTGCTCCTCCATCACCATACGGACGATGCCGCCATCCGGGTGGAAGACCGGCAGACCCGAGCCGACCTCATCCGGGAAGGAGAACAGGTCCATCTCGTTGCCCAGTCGGCGGTGGTCACGCTTCTCCGCCTCCGCGAGCATGGTGAGGTATTCGTCGAGTTTCTCCTTGGACTCCCACGCCGTGCCGTAGACACGCTGCAGGCCGGCGTTGTTTTGGTCACCGCGCCAGTAGGCAGCAGAGGAACGCGTAAGCGCGAACGCCGGGATGTACTTCGTCGTGGGCACGTGCGGGCCACGGCACAGGTCGAACCACTCCACGTCACCCGTACGCGGGTTGACGTTGTCGTAGTAGGTCAGCTCGCCGGCGCCGATCTCGGTTGCTTCGTCCGAGTTCGGGTCCACGTTGCCCTTGTCTTGGATCAGCTCAAGCTTGTACGGCTCGTCCGCGAGCTTTTCCGACGCCACCTCGGCGGATTCGAAGACGCCGCGGGCGAACTTCTGGCCCTGCTTAATGATCTTCTTCATCCGGCGCTCGAGCTTTTTCAAGTCCTCCGGAGTGAAGGGCTCTGCGACGTCAAAGTCGTAGTAGAACCCACCATCAATCGCCGGACCGATGCCCAGCTTGGTGCCCGGGAACTCCGCCTGTACCGCCTGCGCCAGCACGTGCGCGCAGGAGTGACGGATGACCGAACGCCCCAGCTCAGTATTCGCAGCAACCGGGTGAAACGTCGCGGTTGCCTCCGGTACATGCGAGAGGTCTACCAGCTCGCCCGCTTCGTTTTGCACAACGACGATGGCGTTCTCGCCGCGGTTGGGTAGGTTCAGCTCGCGCATTGCCGCACCCACAGGGGTGCCTGCGGGCACCTCAAAGGGCTCGAACTCTTGCACGTTGACATCGGCTACATCGGTGGCCATTGGCGCTCCTTTGCGCATCTTTGGGGTCCGCCGTACCTGGGCGCACCCCTTCAAGTTCACAGTTCGTCATGCGCCGGGCGCACACACCCGGCACGTCGTTGCACATCCTACCCCGCCGGTGCGTGCGATCGCGGGTCGGCGGGGGCTCGGGGCGTCGAAAAGCGTGCTAGCTCTCGAGCAGCGACTGCCCCCAGTATTCGCTCTCTCCCACCCCGGGCACGATGTAGTAGACCGCCGAACCGATATGAGTAATCCACTCGTTGAGACGATCCACCTCGTCGAGGTGCTTGAGCATCGGAGTAAAGCTCGCATCCGGGTCGCGCTGATACGCCATAAACACCAGGCCAGCGTTGGACAACTGGCCTGAGCCAGGCTCGGGCGGCAAGTTGTAGTTGTAGGGACGGCGCAGAATCTGCGTACCCGCGTCGCGGGCGCGCGCCATGTGCGAGTTGGGGTCGATGACCGGAAGGCCGTACTCATCGCGTGCGGCAAAATCAGGGTCCGCGAACTCGCCACCGCCAGTTAACGGCGCGCCCGTATCCAGGGTGCGGCCGACGACCTCCTCGCGGGAGCGTCGATCCAAAAGCTCCCACTCGTCGAGGTTCATCGCGATGCGACGCACCACCAACGACGTGCCTCCCGCGAAAGGCCCCTCAGGGATCCAGACCTGCTCGTCAAACTCCTCCTCGCTATGCGGGTTGACCGTCCCGTCCACCTGGCCGAACAGGTTGCGCGGGGTCTCGCCCTCCGGCGTGGCCCCGTGCGCGTTGACAAAGCCCTGCTGTACCCAGGCCGTCTCGACGTAGTCCACGCCAGCACGCGTCATGTGCCGCATCGCCCACGCGCCCATCACCGGATCATCGCAGCAGATCTGCAGCACCAGGTCGGTCTGGCCCCACTTGGGATCGAGCCGATCGCGACTCATCGCCGGAATATCATGCAGCCACTCCGGTGTGTCCAGTTTCGCCGCATGGAAGAGCCCTTCGCCAAACCCGCAAGTCAAGGAGAGATTCGCGGGCCATGCGGTCATTTCCGGCTCCAGGCTGCCAAGCGGATTCTGTCCATGTGCGAGCCGCCGCGCGTCCTCGGTCCACAGCCGCATCAGACGCGCCACCGCCTTCGCGTCGGCTCCATCCTTCAGGTTGAAGCCGATGAGGTTCAGACTCGCCTGCGCCGGCGTCGCGACGCCCGCCTGGTGCTTGCCGTGAAAGCTCACGGTCGCCTCCCGCAGCGGAAGTGACGCGGGCTCCGGTTCTTCAGCGCAGGCAGTGAGCATGCTTAACGACGCCACGCCCGCCCCACCTGCCAAAAATCCCCGTCGCGAAACCGCCATGATGAAAGCTCACTGCTCCTTTACTTGTGCGTGCTGTGATCCGTCTCTTCGTGGTTCATCTCTTCATGGTTCATACCGGCGTGGCCGGAAAGTTGGCCATCCTCGCCGTAATCCTCGCCGCCGGGAAGCATGGAGCGCACAGCGACGCCCGCTACCTCGATGCTCTCGCCGTCGGAAGTTTCAAAGGTGACGTCAACGACGTCGCCGGCGGGGATCTCCGGGGCGTAGCCCATGACCATCAGGTGGTCGCCGCCCGGAGCGAGCTCGACGGTGCCTCCGGCGGGGACGGTCAGTCCGCCTTCTTTCTTGCGCATGGTGCCGTCAACGGTTTCGTGAATCTCGTATGTGGCCTCGCCCAGCGAAGTCGTGAAGCCGGTGATGGTGATGTCCTCATCCGCGGTGTTGTGGATGGTGCCGAAGACGGCAGTCATCTCTGTGCCGTCTTGCGCGTCTGCGGCAGCTTTCGCGCGCACCGTGGCGTTCTCCAGCTTCAGCTCACCTTCGCCCAGCAGTTCACCTTCAGCAGAGTCTGCGGCCGCGGACTCCTCAGCAGTCGTAGCTTCGGTCTGCGTGGAGTCCTGCTCGTTCGCAGGGCTGCACGCGCCTAACGCCAGGGCGGTCGCTGCAGCAAGTGCAATAGCGGAGGGACGGGAGATATTCATGCGATGCTCTTTTCTCTCAGACGAACTCACGCCGAGTTCGTATCTTTGGTGTACCTACTTCTTGCGACGCCCAACGCCTACGATTCCTACGCCGATGACGGCGATGACTGCGACGATGATGCCGATAATGACACCGGCGTTCATACCCGCAGCCTGCCCTTCCGAATCGCCCGAAGAGGCTTCGGTTGCATCGTCAGCTGTGGCTTCCTGCTCTCCAGAGGCCGGCTCATAGCTAAAGGTAGTCCGACCTTTTGTTGAGTGCCCATCAGAGGAAATGATCTGAAAACCAACCTGATATTCACCTGGTTCGGCGGATCCCTCGACCTCGGCCGGCACATCGACTGTCACGAGGCGGTCATCAATCTCCGGCTCCGCGGTAAACAGAATTTCGCCATCACTGATCCGAGAGAGGGCAACGGTATTAAAACCCTCTTTCGGCTGCCCAGAGAACTCGAGGGTAATCGAGTCCGGAAACACCGTGACCACAGCTTCGTTCTCAGGACTGCCACCGATCACTGAATCGTGAGCACTTGCCATTGGAGCTCCCAACGCGGCAAGTCCGGCGATCGCGCCAGCGGTTGCCAATGCGCACTGTTTTTGCAGTGTGTGCTGGGAAAGGCGTTGCAACAAGGGGCTCTCCTTTTCTTGGTCGAGCGGAACTGTGTGGGCCACGGTCCCGCTTAGCAGAGTAGTCGGCCCATGGATGCCAAAAGTTCCCGGCCCACCAACTTTGGTTTGATACCCCCTTAACCCTCCCGAAGCATGAAGGCAAAAGAAAAACAGCCGCCAGACATCTGGCGGCTGTCACTGCTGTGGTCCTAGCTGGGATCGAACCAGCGACCTTTCCGGTGTGAACGGAACGCTCTTCCACTGAGCCATAGGACCGAACGAGAAGAGAGACTACACACCAAAACCGAAAGTACCGAATCGGCTGGTCATCGAGGGTAATGGGCACGCCCGGCCACGCGACGTCCAGAAGCAAATGTGTCGCGGGACAAATTGCACCCGCGTAATTCACAGATAGCCCCCTGAAAGTGGCCGTGACATGGCGATTTGTAACGGCGGGCAGTATGCGGATAAGGTTTGTTCTCGCATTCAACGCGGACAGCGTGGAACGCATGCGGATGTAGCGCAGTTGGTAGCGCATCACCTTGCCAAGGTGAGGGTCGCGAGTTCGAGTCTCGTCATCCGCTCCAATCCCCCTGAAGGGATGAGCGCGATTAGCTCAGCGGTAGAGCACTACCTCGACACGGTAGGGGTCACTGGTTC
>ERZ1673749.174-NODE-174-length-95824-cov-28.761530_pt1 | contig 95824 bp, 72 predicted proteins | sample MGYA00580204_ERZ1673749 | MGnify/ENA primary metagenome ERZ1673749 (study PRJEB41218, sample SAMN15661745) | gut metagenome | host: Homo sapiens | place: Canada: London | collected 2015-08-20/2019-03-30 | study: EMG produced TPA metagenomics assembly of...
GGGCTATGCCCGAAAATGAAAAACCACCCGCTAGGCGGGTGGATGTTTATTATTGACGGCGGCGAGTTGAAGTCCGGGCCTGTTCAAGACATTGACGGCTGTCTGTAATTCCGGAATATGACTCTTGGCATTTTCGGTGATGCCGCTTAAGAAAATACCGTGTTACATTAAGACGGGAAAGTCAGATTGTAAGAAAGGGGATATACAATGAAAGAAGGACAGGCTTTGCAGGGAAGTCCTTATGTAGAACAGATTGAAAAATATGCAAGTTCGCTCAAACAGCTTTCCCATACATTTTTAGAGTTAGAGGCACACAAAGAAGAGTTTTCGGGAGCCGATATTGACGGGATGTTTGACCGGGTGAAAGAAAGGGTCTGCAAAAAATGTGAAAAGAACGCGTGGTGCTGGGGAGAGAACTTTGTTCATACGTACCAGATGGGATATGACGTGCTCTCGGCGGTCGATCATTATGGAAATGAATTAAACGTAGAGACAAAGAGAAAACTGATGCAAAGATGCGAGAAAGCTCCGAGATTTTTGCGGGAGATGCTGGAAGGTTTCAGGGATGCGAGACAAACGATCATATGGACAAACCGTCTGGCGCGAAGCAGGGAAGGGTGTGCGTTTCAGATGGATCTTTTTGCCGATATTATGAAACAGACAGTGCGGGAATTGGAAAAAAGTATTTTTACGGATGAGCGCATGGAAAAGAGGATAGCAGGGGCGCTTAGAAAATGTGGAATGCGAGTTTTGTATACATATTTGTTCTTAAATGGCGAAGGAAAGTTTGAAGTACATGTGACAGTACGAAGTACAGGCAAAGAGAAAGGGACGGCAAAAGAAGTCGTTCAGGCCGTATCAGAAGCAGCGGGAAGACGTTTTGTCCTTGCACATGGAAGTCCGCAGGTAGTCGGATTCCGTTATATGACGATCGTATGCAGAGAGGGACCGTCGTACTATACGCTGTCAGGTACTGCCAAGATCGGGAAAGGATGTGCGAAAATATCGGGAGATAATTTTACACTCATGGAACTGCCGGGAGGAAAGAAGGCGGCGGCTCTTTCTGACGGGATGGGCGCAGGTGAGACGGCATGTAAGGAGAGCACGCTTGTGATCGAGCTTTTGGAAGAATTGCTTGCCGCGGGATTCCCGGAAAAAGCCGCCGTTCAGATGATCAATACAACGCTGGCGACAGGGCGGGAGGAGATTCATTATTCGACTGTGGATCTCAGTGTGTTTGATCTGTATTCGGGAGAATGCGAGATCGTAAAAGCAGGAGCTTCCTCGACATTTATTAAGAAAAAAGACTGTGTGGAGCATCTAAGTTCTACGAGTCTGCCGATCGGGGTTGTCCATCATATAGAGATTGATTCTGTCAGGAGAAAACTTGAGGACGGAGACTTTGTGATCATGGTTACGGACGGGATTCTTGACGCCCTTCCGGTAGGAGAGCAGGATATATTGCTTGAAACGATCATTCAGGGAAGCGCTATAGTCAATCCGAAAGAAATGGCGCATCATATCCTGGAACAGGTCCTGGCGTGGACAGGCAGAGAGCCTGCCGATGATATGACGGTGATCGTTGTGGGAATGTGGGAAATATGTGACAGGAATACTTTACAGGCGCGGATGGATTCGGTATAGTATGCGTATAGTGAAAAGCTGTGTATTGCGCGGCGCTTCATACATAAAAACACGGATTTGGTATAGTATACTTATGATGGAAAAAGCAGGAAGAGAAACAGAAAAATTAATAGAGGAATTGATCGTACAATTTCATATGATCGAACATGGAGATGTTGTGATAGCAGGCGTATCGGGCGGAGCGGATTCGGTATGCCTGCTTTTGACGCTCTGCAGTTTGCGGGAAAAGTTCGGTTTCGAGGTAAAAGTGTGCCATGTGAACCACTGCCTGCGCGGAGCGGCTGCGGATGCGGACGAGGAGTATGTAAAGAAGCTTTGCGGCGAACTTGGAGTGGAGTGTCGTGTTTTCCGAAAAGAAGTGGAATTAATCGCTGAAAAACGGAAACAATCTTGTGAGGAAGCGGGAAGGGAAGTACGAAGAGAAGCATTTGAACAAATGTGTGCCGAAAACGGAGGAACGAAGATCGCAACCGCGCATCACAGAGACGATCAGGCGGAGACGGTTCTGCTTAATATAGCAAGAGGAACGGGAATACGCGGCCTTTGCGGGATCGTGCCTGTCAGGGACAACCGGATCAGACCGCTTCTTTCACTTACAAGAGACAGAATCGAGTCTTATCTGCGGGAGAGAGGAATCGTCTGGCGCGTCGACGCAACGAATGAGGAGGACGATTATACACGCAACCGGATCCGGCATAAAGTGCTGCCGGTATTGGAAAACGAAGTAAACGATCAGACGGTGAAACATCTGGAATCGTTATCCCGTCAGGCGGAAGAAATATGTGAATATCTCGATTACAGCGTGCGGCAGTTGTGGAAAACCTGCGTCAGCGTGAGAAAAAAGGACCAAGAACAGAAGGAATCGCCGATAGAACTTGTCATAGAAAAAGAGAGCTTTTTTCAAAGTTTTCCGGCAGTGAGAAAACTGCTTCTGCAAAAATGTATCGGTAAAGTGCGCGGAGGACAGAAAGATCTGACGTCTGCCCACCTTCAGTCGGTTTCGGAATTGTTTGACCGGCAGGTGGGAAAACAGATCGATCTGCCGGGAGGCGTTGCGGCGAAGAGGACATATGACGGGATAGAGATCATAAGGCAAACACAAAGCAGGGCGGAAACGGGAAAAGCGGCGCCGGAGTCAGACGCCGCCGGAAAGTTGGAACTGCGTTTTGTGGAAAACGGAGACATTTTGCAGGCAGAAGAAATCCCGCAAAAAAGTTACACGAAATGGATTGATTATGATATAATTAAATGCGGTCTTTGCGTACGGACAAGGCAGAGCGGCGATTATCTCGTGATCGATGATCAGGGGAGACGTCAGAAACTGAAAGCATGGTTTATCAACGAGAAGATCCCGAAGGAAGAAAGAGACAGGATGCTTCTTGTCGCAGACGGAAGCCATATTGTGTGGATACCGGGATACAGGATGAGCAGAGCGTACAAAGTGACAGAAAAGACAAAAAATATTGTTGAGATAAAGATTACGGAGGAAGAAAAAGATGGCAGAAACGATCAGAGAGATGATTTCGGAAGAGAAAGTTGACGAGAGGATCAGGGAACTCGGAAGACAGATCAGTGAAGATTACGCAGGAAAACAAATTCATTTGATCTGTGTGTTAAAGGGCGGCGTATTTTTTATGTGTGAGCTGGCTAAGCGGATTAACGTGCCGGTTTCTATGGATTTTATGTGTGTCGGAAGTTACGGAGACGGAACGGCTTCGAGCGGAGTTGTTCGTATAGCGAAAGATCTGGATGAGTCGATCGAGAATAAAGAAGTGCTTATTGTGGAAGATATCATTGATTCCGGGAATACACTGTATTACCTGATCGATGTGCTGAAAAAGAGAAATCCGGCAAGTATGCGCCTGTGTACGCTTTTGGATAAGCCGGACCGCAGAGTGAAAGATGTAAAGGTTGATTACTGCGGATTTGAGATCCCGGATGAATTTGTTGTGGGATATGGGCTTGATTACGCCCAAAAATATAGAAACCTTCCGTATATCGGCGTAGTGGAAGGCGTGGAATAATCAGGAGGATCAGTTTTGGATAATAACAGAAATTACAGAAGTGTGAATGGATTTACGATCATTATATTTATGGTGATCGTTTTTGGCGCGCTCTGGATGGCAAACCGGATGCAGATGCATCGACAGGAGATGACATACACAGAGTTTGTTAAGCAGGTTGAGGCAGAAAATGTAACAGAAGTATATATCGATCAGAATAAGGCAGTTCCGACAGGTACGGTAGTGTTTGCTCTAAAAGATACAGATGAGAACCGTTCGGTCAATGTGTCGAATGTGGAAAAAGTAGAGAAACTGCTTGATAAAAACGAAGTTTTATATCAGGTATCCGCAATTCCGGAAACGTCGATGCTTTCTTCCGTTCTTCTTCCGACCGTGATCACGCTTGGCGGGATCATGCTGCTTTTCTTTCTTATGAACCGTCAGGGAAACGGGGCGAATGCAAAAGCGATGAACTTCGGAAAAAGCCGCGCCCGCATGACAAATCATGACGAGATAAAGGTGACGTTTGCAAATGTAGCGGGACTGCAGGAAGAGAAAGAAGAACTTGCGGAGATCGTCGATTTTTTGAAAGCGCCGAAAAAATATGTGCAGGTAGGCGCTCGTATTCCGAAAGGCGTTTTGTTGGAAGGACCTCCGGGAACAGGAAAAACACTTCTTGCAAAAGCTGTTGCAGGAGAGGCGGGAGTGCCGTTTTTCAGTATTTCGGGTTCGGATTTTGTGGAAATGTTCGTAGGTGTCGGCGCATCTCGCGTGCGTGATCTTTTTCAGGATGCGAAGAAAAATGCTCCGTGTATTATTTTTATTGATGAGATCGACGCTGTGGCAAGACGAAGAGGCAGCGGACTTGGCGGCGGTCATGATGAAAGAGAGCAGACGTTGAATCAGCTTCTCGTTGAGATGGACGGATTCGGCGTCAACGAGGGAATTATCGTGATGGCTGCGACGAACAGAAAAGATATCCTTGACCCGGCAATATTAAGACCGGGACGTTTCGACAGAAACGTACTTGTAGGCCGGCCGGATGTCGGCGGCAGAGAGGAGATCCTGAAAGTTCATGCGAAAAACAAACCGTTGGCGGAAGATGTGGATCTGAAACAGATCGCTCAGACGACGGCAGGATTTACAGGGGCGGATCTTGAAAACCTGCTGAATGAAGCTGCGATCATAGCTGCAAAGGATAACAGAATGTTTATCCAACAGAAAGATATCCGTCATGCGTTTGTAAAAGTAGGCATCGGAGCGGAGAAAAAGAGCCGCATCGTATCTGAAAAAGAGAGAAAGATTACGGCTTACCATGAGGCGGGACATGCGATTTTGTTCCACGTTCTTCCGGATGTAGGACCTGTATACAGTGTGTCTATCATTCCGACCGGCGGGGCAGGGGGATATACGATGCCTCTTCCGGAGAAAGACGAAATGTTTAATACAAAAGGGCAGATGCTTCAGGAAATTACGGTTTCCTTAGGCGGTCGTGTAGCTGAAGAAGAAATATTTGACGATATTACGACAGGCGCTTCGCAGGATATCAAACAGGCGACTGCGATCGCAAAATCAATGATTACAAAGTTTGGTATGTCCGAACGCCTCGGATTGATCAACTACGACAATGACAGTGACGAAGTGTTTATCGGACGCGACTTCGGGCATACGTCAAGAGGATACGGAGAAAAGATCGCGGGAACGATCGACGAGGAAGTAAAACGTATTATTGACGAATGCTATGCCAAAGCCCGTTCTATTCTTGAAGAATACCATGATGTTCTTGAGGCGTGCGCAAAACTTCTGCTTGAAAAAGAGAAGATCACACGAAGCGAGTTTGAGGCATTGTTTGAGGACGGAGTGTCGGAGGAGGGGTAATATATGAACAGAGAGGCACTATTCTGTGACGGTACGCAGGATTATGTCATCCCTGCAGAACCGAAGGAAAACGAAAAGATCAAGATTCGGTTTCGCACGGCTCACAACGATGTGGAAGAAGTCCATATTTTGACCGGCAATTCGTCGTATCCGATGTGGAAGATTGTTTCGGAAGGCGAATTCGATTTCTATGAGATAGAATGGCAGCTAAGTGATGTTCCGTTCAGTTATCTGTTTGAAGTAAAAAGCGGAGATCAGATATGTTATTTCAGCAGGTGCGGCGTTTCCGATCAGAGAGAAGATTTTTATGCGTTTATGATCGTTCCGGGATTTTCTACTCCCGAGTGGGCAAAAGGCGCGGTTATGTATCAGATTTTTGTGGATCGGTTTTGTAACGGCGATCCGACAAATGACGTGGAGGACGGGGAATATATTTATATCGGCGCTCCGAGCGTAAAGATCAAAGACTGGAGTAAAGTTCCGGCGGCGATGGATATCCGTAATTTTTACGGAGGAGATCTTCAGGGCGTCATGGATAAACTGGATTATCTTCAGGATCTCGGCGTTGAGGTTGTATATTTTAATCCTCTTTTCGTTTCTCCGTCAAATCATAAATATGACATTCAGGATTATGATTATATCGATCCACATTATGGAAAGATCGTCTCGGACGGCGGAGAGACGCTTCCTAAAGGAGCGAAAGATAATACAGGCGCTACAAAATATCAGAAGCGAACAGGCGATATCCGCAATCTTGAAGCGAGCAACGAGCTGTTTGCAAGGCTTGTGGAGGAGATGCACAAAAGAGGGATGCGTGTGATTCTCGACGGCGTATTTAATCATTGCGGATCGTTTAACAAATGGATTGACAGGGAGCGGATCTACGAACAGCAGCCGGAATATCCAAAAGGGGCATATGTGAGCGGGGAAAGTCCGTACCGGAAGTTTTTCCGTTTTCATGATGAAAGAAAAGAGGCGTGGCCTTACAATAAAAGTTATGACGGATGGTGGGGACATGATACGCTGCCGAAACTTTCTTATGAGGATTCCCCGGAACTTGAGCAATATATTATGGATATAGGAAAGAAATGGGTTTCGCCTCCGTATAATGCGGATGGATGGAGACTTGACGTTGCGGCGGATTTAGGGTGTAGCAACGAATATAACCATATGTTTTGGAAGCGTTTTCGCAAAGAAGTAAAAGAGGCAAATCCCGAAGCTTTGATCCTGGCAGAGCATTACGGCGATCCGGGAGAATGGCTGCAGGGGGACGAATGGGACAGCGTTATGAATTATGACGCGTTTATGGAACCTTTGACGTGGTTTTTGACCGGAATGGAAAAACACAGTGACGAGCGAAGAACAGACCTGTGGGGAAATGCAGACAACTTCATAGGCGGAATGCGCCATTTTATGGCAAGTATGCTCACTCCTTCTTTGCAGGTCGCGATGAACGAGCTGTCCAATCACGATCACTCCCGTTTCCTGACAAGGACGAATCACATCGTAGGACGCGCCGAACATGTCGGTGCGAAAGCTGCGGAAGAAGGCGTTAACTATGCCGTTATGCGTGAAGCGGTTACGGTTCAGATGACATGGGTCGGAGCGCCGACCGTTTATTACGGAGACGAGGCGGGAGTATGCGGATTTACAGATCCGGACAACAGGCGCACATATCCGTGGGGCAGGGAGAATAAAGAACTGCTCGCGTTTCATAAAGAGATGATCCGAATCCATAAACAGGAAAAACCGCTTAGGAAAGGGTCGATCAAGCTGCTCTATGCGGAAAGAAACGTACTTGCATACGCAAGATTTCAGGAAGATGAGCAGATCATTGTTATCTTAAACAACAGTAAAGATTTAAAAGAGCTGACAGTTCCGGTCTGGTTTGCGGGAGTTCCGAAGCAAGGCAGGATGGAAAGGCTTATGTATACATATGAGGAAGGATATACGACAGAGTATGACGAGTTCATTGTAGAAAACGGAGAGATCGTCATCAATATGGGGCGTCATTCCGCAATCGTAATGAAACCTATTTCGGAGGGAGAGAAAACATGGCAGGGAAAGTAGCGGTTCTAAATGATCTGGCAGGCTTCGGAAGATGTTCGCTGACAGCCGCAATCTCGGTATTGTCGGCGATGGGGGTGCAGCCGTGTCCTCTTCCGACAGCCGTTTTGAGTGCACAGACAGGGTTTGAAAGTTATTTTTTTCAGGATCTTACAGAGCAGATGGGGATGATTACCGAAGAATGGAAGAAATCAGGCGCGCAGTTTGACGGGATCGTTACAGGGTTTATGTCAGACCACAGACAGATCGGGGAAGTGAATCACTTTCTCGATCTGTTTCACAAAGAAGGCACATTTCTTCTTGTAGACCCGGTGCTCGGAGATAACGGAAAACGATTTTCTGTTTTTGACGGGTTATTTCAGAAAGAGATGAAACAGCTTGTTAAAAGAGCGGATATCGTGACGCCGAATGTGACGGAACTTTGTCTTTTGACGGATTATGATTATGATAAGATTCAAAATATTTCGGAAACGGGAGACAGAGAAGCTCTTTTTTTGGAAGTGTCGAAAGCGGCAGGCAGACTTTTGGACAGTGGCGTATCGGAAGTGATCGTGACAGGGGTGTTATTTGAGGAGCAGGACGCTGCGAAAGAGTGTACAGTCGGAAAAGAGACCGGAACAGGCGGCAGGAAGGTCGCAAATCTTACGGTGACGCGTGAGAAAACAACGGCAGGGATCTCTTCTTTTATCGGGGCAAGTTACTCGGGAACAGGAGATCTGTTCGCTTCCGTAATTGCAGGCGGAAAGGCTCGCGGAGACCGTACAGAAGATTCGGTCAGACTGGCGGGAGAGATGATCGAGAAGGCTGTTAGGGAGTCGGCAGCGCTTGGAATTTCGGGGAAAGAAGGAGCAGAATACGAAAAATATCTTTGGATGCTGTGCAAAAAGACGAAAGAAAGCGGCGAAAAAAAGGGAAAATAAAGAGCGGATGTGGAAAAATATAGAAAAATATCACAAAAATGAGGAAAACTTAAATAGATCAGGCGGCAGGGTTGTAATTCCTATATGCGAGTGATAGAATACGGATATATTCGTACAAGGGTGGGGAACTTGTACAGATAAGTATAATACTAATAAGTACGAGGGTGTATAATGGGGAGAAAAAACAGAATATTTAAGGGGAATCTGAAAGCATCGCAAATCTTGGCGGTGCTTATGTTGATCGTTATGATCATCCGGCCGATTATGGAAGTCTCGGCAAAACCAGGTGAAATTACAACAGAAAACCCTTCCGCAGAGGTGGGGAAGGAAGGAGAAAGTCTGTCCGACGGAATAGATGGGAGCGCCCTATATCCGTTAGAAGAGAATGGGCAAAACGGGCAGATGTCTGAAAACGATGCTGTACGGCAAAACGGGCAGACGTCTGATGAGACAGACGCGAAGAACAGTCCGAATGCATCGGATAGAACGGTTTCTGAAGGATCATCGGAAGAAGAGAACATGACATCTGCGCAGCAGGAAAGCTTGTGCAATGATGAATATTGTTCTCACATCTATTATGATCTGGATGGGAGGCAACATGCGCTCTGCGCTCTCGGGGAGCGGATGACAGAGACGGATGTTTACAGAACAGCGGAAGACAGCGCGGTATATGAAGCAATGTATTTTGCAAGTATCCCGAACTTGTATGAGGCAAGTGCGTTCGGCGGAGCGACAACGTTTGAGAAACTGCATGTAAATACAGTCTACGCATTGTTTTATAAAGAAGATCCGATTGAACCGGGGAATGCGGGGAAAAAGGAAATACCGAAGACATATCGAATGATCAGCGTCGACGAAGCGGGACTGTTCGGAACGGTAATACCGGAAGGCTGTTCTTATGTTGCGTTTGAGATGGAAGTAACAAATAAAAACGGAGAAGCGAGAGAAATAGACTCTCAGATCGTATACAATCTGCGTCAGGCCGCAAATCCGAACGACCCTTATCATGAGATAAAAAAAGAGCCGGTAATAGACGCCGCCGGAGAGGTAAAGCAAAGAGGATCGGGATCTTTTGTATTTACGCAAAAGACAAGAGACTGCTTTTACTGGGACATGTCCTATCACACGTCCTACTGGGGAGGTCATCCGTCATCAAGTAATAACATCTTGGATGAACTGGCGATCTATGTTGATAATGACAAAGACGGAAATTATGATACGAAAACAGATAAAGTGTGGGATGAGTTATGGGTATCTTACGCAGATAAAAACGGAAAGATCGTATCAAAGAAAGTTACAAGAGAGACCCGCTATGAATTATGTACTTATTATGCGTTTGGAAAAGGATCAGGTCTGACAGAACTGTCGCTTCTGGCAATTTCAAACGGAGAGCTTAATGAAAAAGGCGGTTTTAAACATCCTTCCGATAATAAAGAAGACGATAAAGTATATTATCAGTTATATAATATTGCATCAGGCGATAACTTTTTCATTCTGAGGAACTTGGATGACAGTCATCGTATTTGGAGAAGTTATGAAACAGACGGCGACCGGTATGTCGCGTTTAAAGATCAGATGTACGGAACGTCGGGAGCGCTCGTTGCAAGTGGTGTAGAAGGCGGGAAAACAGAAGCGGCGGATACGGTGGAATATCGTCTTTGCGAAAACCCGGAAGACGGGCAGGCAGTGGAAACCGAATGGAAAAAGATGGATCAGGCGCTGCCGGAATCTTCGGGAACGGGTCAGGCAAGCGAAGATATGGAAAATGAAGTTTTTTATAAAACATTTTTTACACATGAAAAACTGTCGGATAAAGAAAAGTATATTCAATTTCGTATATGTGAAAACAGAGCAGACGGCAAAGTTGTAAAATATAAGACGGATATAACTGAGATTGACGATACTTATGCTTTTCCATGCTTTTTCGCAGACGTACTTCAGAAGAAAAGTTTAAGTTATACGAGTGAGCAGTCGAAAATCAACGGAACATGGAGTTCGATCTTTAAGGCGAGCGATCACGGAGATGAGGGAAAGAACATTCCGATAGCGAAAAACAAGTCGTATGATCCAAAATACTATTACGCAAATACGACGTTTTATGATTATTATTCGGATTATGAACTTCAAGGAAAAAGATTGAGCGAAGTAAACGGATCGCCGTACGAATATGAAACGAGTTTCGGAATATTGAACGACGGCATCTCCAAGTATTTCCAAGGGAAAAATGAAAAAGCGGCGGCGTGGTATTATGGAAAATATATCAGGCATCCGGCTGTAACAGACGGGGATAATCCGCTAAATAATTCTTCTCCGGGCAATATGTCGGGAAATCAGATCGGACCGAATGACTGGCATTCGGGAAATACGTTAAAGTATGCTTACGGGCATGTCGATAAACAACTGGAAGATGGAAAAATCTCAACTGCAGGTGTGAAACTTCCGCAGTTTGACGAGAGTTTTCTTCGCGGAAACAATGCGTTTCACTCGGCGCTGGGATACGTGTATAATAACGTTTCATTTCCGTTTTTCCTTGCAGATGACGGCTATTGGGAGTACAGTAGTTTGAAGTCCGATCATGTGCTGCGGTTAAAAGAAGATCCCGATAAAGGCTATTATTTAGACGTAGGAGAAAAGGAAGACGCGCTGAAAACAGGTGACAGAGATGTCGCAATGGGAAAAGATCAATTCGGATTTTTCCCGTTTAATGACAAAAACGACGCAACGAAAGAAAACTCGTTTTACCGGTTGGATAGGATGAAAACGAATTTCTGCTTCGGTATGAAGATGGAACTGGAATTTAAGCTGACGGAAGACGGAAAAGTGCGTATGCCGGGAGAAAAGGCAGGAGAATATATTGAGAAGCCGATTGAATTTGAGTTTTCGGGAGACGATGATTTCTTATTGTATATCGACGGAAAACTTGTACTTGATATGGCAGGGAAACATAATCCTCTGGAAGGTCATATTAACTTTGAGACCGGAGCGGTAGATGTGTACGGATTAAATAAAGACGGCGTAACAGAGGACGGATATCCGATCAATAAAAATCAGCATCATGCACAGGCGAATATTTATGAAAAAAATGATGCGAACGGTCCGTGTTTAGATATGGAAGAACTTTCGCAAGGCATACATAAGATTACGATTTTTTATGCGGAGCGCGGAGCGGGTGTTTCCAACTTAAAGATCCGTTTTAATTTCCCGAAAACGAATCAGCTTGATCTGACAAATCAGGTAAGCACTGCTTCGGCAAATCAGGACGTATTCGGAAAAGCATTAGGATATATCGGAAGTTTTACTTATAAAATATTGAATCAGGCGACAAGCGGAAGGCAGATTCCCGTGGAAGATTCGGTAGGTTATCTCCGTAACGAAGGCGCTGTTAAGTTTAACGATTTTAAAAACAGCGGAACATACAGAGGGTCTAAGACCGGAGAAAGTGAGCTCAAAGAAGTAGATCCGGACGCAGAGACAGACGGCCCGATTATCGGTGAGCGCAGCGATGTGATAAAGCTTGTGAATAAAGACAGCGGCAAAAATCTCGATCAGTATCAGATGTCGGAAGAAATTGCTTCGGGAAAATACTGGACAACGATCGACTGTGCGGAGAACGGAGGCAGTGTGGATCTGTCAAAAGCGGCATATCTTCAAATGTCAGTTTATAATAACTCGGATGCTTCCAGCGCTACCGGGTGGTCGTTAAAAGCGAGACTGACAGACCGGCACGGAAATGTGATCACCAGACCTGCCAGTCAGATGACGTATTACGGATACAGTAATTCGATGCCGAAAGGCCAGTGGTCGATCGTTCGTCTGAATCTGGCAGACTGGAATTCGGGAATATCGGATTTTGATATGAAAAATGTCGCCAAAGTGCAGTTCGCCTTTGCACGTGACAGAGGAAGTCTGTATATGGCGGATATGGATTTTAAAGGAAAGATCATTCCGAACCAATCGACCGGATTTTATGCAAGCGACGATCAGATTTCAGATTATGAATCGCTGGGAACAAAAGAGCGGCCTCTTAGCTATAATGAGGCGGTCTTAAATCCGGTAAGCGGAGCGTTCTTCCGGTTGAATCCGATACAGGAAACAGATGTTGTGAACAACGGAAATGACCTCATGGTCAGATCGAGAGGACTGTTAGAGCTTATAGATGGAAACAAAGCGTCTTTTGTCGATAAATTCCGTGAGGGAAGTTATTTGCAGATCACACAAGACGATCCGCTGAGAAACAAAGTATTTCGGACTTCATGGTCGATTTTGGAAAATGCGGTATATGACGGTGCGTCGGGAATGTATACGGAAGGTTATATTGCGGATAACATTCTTGCGCTGCATCCGACGGCAAGAACGGTGGAAAATGATCCGGAGATTTTGAATAATACAGTGACGGATGTAAGAACATATACGGCGTCAGACGACAGAAATGTAAAGAGCGCGGACGGAAAAGGGTATCACTATCCGAGTTCAAACAGAGAAGGACATGTATCGGAAAAGAACGAGACTTTTGTTTTCAGAAGCTATCTCGATCCTGACAACCTTCAGAAAAACGGGATCCATCTGACTGTGGCGTATAAAAACGATCTGATCAGCGGAGGACTGATCATTACAAAAACCGTCGATCAGATCGATCCGAAAAAAGATCATACATATAAATTTCATGTTCATTATACTGACGTAGCCGGAATGAGCCTTGAAGGAAATCTCGGATCGGGAAGCATGTCGGAAAGCGGAAGCAGTATTGTTCAGGAAATCGACGTAACTGTTCCGGCGGGAAAACAGACTGCAAGCGTAGCAGTGTACGGTATTCCGAAAGAGACTGTATATACGATCCACGAGGAAAATGAGATACCGCAAAATATCGAGATCGGCGGGAATTATACTTATCCTCAAAACGTGGCAAAAAATTTCGTGCAGACAGATCCTGACAGAGGCGGTGTACGCACAGGTGATGAGTATGACCACAAGGTGAAGGTGGGAACAAAGAAATATAATGTGAACGGAACGGAAGTCGAATATAAAACGGCGGAAGGTACAATGAAAGAAAGCGTACAGGAAGTTACGTTTGCGAATAAACAAGTGCCTGCTCACGGAGAAATTAAGATTACGAAAAAACTTCAGGGAAAAGCGTATGGAGAAGAGCGGGGTTATTTGTTCCATATCCATTATAAAACAACGGATGAAAACAATAAGGAAAAGGTCGTTGTCGTTCCGCAGACTGTAGTTGTAAAAGCAGGGGAATTGACAGGAAGTACTGTCTATGAAAATATCCCGCTTGGCGCACAATATGAAGTACATGAAGTAGATGAAACCGCTCTTCTGACTTTGGAAGCGGACGCAGGATCAACGGTATTGGGAAGTGATGACCCACTTTCGGATACCGAACAGAATCATTCTCATACAGATGTAAAAGCAGAGAAGAAGCATATTTCGATCATTCCGGAAGAAGAAGGGGCGATCGGAAGCGAATGTGCGAAGAAAGGGTTTTGGATAGCGCAGGGCGGAACGGGAGAAAGCCGTCATAATTTTACGTTTACAAATATCGGCTCTCATAATGTTGCGGTCTTGAAAACAGACAGTTCCCGAAACGTGCCTTTGGAAAACGCAGGTTTTACGCTTTATGATACGGAAGATAATATCGTTCAAAACCGGACGGCCGTTTATATGTGGCAAAATGAGATCAGTATAAGCGATCCGAATTATGACAGTTGGAGCGGAAGGTATCATCGGGGAGATACGTCTTATACGGTATATACGCTGAAAGGCGATCCGGCTGAGAAAAACGTTTATTATGTACCGCTGACGAACGAAGAGATTGCCGCATATAAAAAGGGAATGGAAGATCCTGAAAGCGCGGAAGGAATGGATGCACAGAATCGTGAAAAAGTTCGCGCGGCGGCATGTTTCGAGAACCTTGCGGCAGGAGAATACGTTTTAAAAGAGACGACGCCTCCGAACGGATACGGCGCGTCAGATCCGATTCGGTTTAAATTATCGATACAGGAGGGAGAGGAAAATCAGTTTGTACTTCCTTACGGAGTAAGTTTGGAAAGTCCTCTCTCCAATAAAGAAAATGTGACTCTTCAGGTGAGAAATGAAAAAAACAGCGGAGTCGTAAGCTTTACAAAGGAAAACCGAAAAGGAGAGCCTTTGAAGAACGCGAAGTTCGCTTTGTACCGGCTGATCTGCAGCGATCCGTCTCATGGAGGAAAGCATGATAAAGATCTGATCCGGCACGATGAAAACGGTAGTCTCGACGCCGGATATGCGTATAAAGATTGTTGGAAATTGCAGGGAACGGCGGTTTCGGATGAAAACGGAACAGTCGAATTCCTAAATCTTCCGGCAGAAGAAGGCACAGAGTACCGTCTGGCGGAGTTGAAAGCTCCGAGCGGATACGTGACGGCGAAAGGTCAGTGGAAAGTCACATATGAGAAAGAGACTCATGAACTGAAGATAACCGGAAGCGTAAAAAGGCCTCCGGCATTTTCGGGGGAAGGAACGGATGAGAATCCGTATAAAGTGATCAACTATACTTATGCCGAATTTCCGTTATCAGGCGGAAGGGGATACAGCTATCTTGCAGGCACGGTTCTGATCGCGGCGGCAGCCGGGTTGTGGTTTTGGTATGATTCGAGAAAGAGAAAAACTGTAAGATCACGCGGCATGAGAAAAAGGGGATATAAATAATAAGGAGGAAAAAGTTAATGGACAAGAAAACAAAAATGAAAGAAAAAAAGGCAAGCGGCATTTGGAAAAAAGTGTTGGGAATCTGTCTTGCGGTAATCATGGTCATCGGGATGACGATGCCGGCATGGGCGCAGATCGATGCAGAGTCGAAAGGTTCTATCAAAGTTACGGCAGATGAAAGCGGATGGACAGCATCGGCGTACCGGGTGATCGATGTGAATTTTGATTTTGACAACCAGCAGCCGAAAGAGCCTGCTTATGTGTGGAACAAAAACGCCGCAGAATGGGTCAGAACAAACTTTAAAGATTATATTGAAGCGGACGGCAACGGCGTAACAGAAGCGTTTATAACAATGGATACGGATAAGGATGCGGTTAAGGTAAAAGAATTTGCAGATAAGATGTCGTCGGCGATCGCGGCAGATACGATTCAGATGGGAGCAGCAGGAAGCGTTCAGCCGGGTGAAGGTCAGACGGAAGCGACGATCGGAAATCTTTCAATGGGCGGATATCTTCTGCTGATGACAGGCGGAAGCAAGATCTATTCTCCGGTATTTACACATATTTATCCGAAGTTTAGCGACGATACAAAAGAATGGGCAATCGTAGACGGAGATATTACAATTACCGCAAAGGGAACAAACCCGACGATCAAGAAAACTGTAAAAAATGCAGACGGAAAAGAAATATCTACGACGGCGATCGGAGATACGGTAACTTACGAACTGACAGTTGATATTCCGGTTTATCCTGATAGTGCAAATGTAAAAACATTTGTTTTCGGAGATGTTCTTCCATCCGGTGTAGCGTTGGTTGAAGATTCAGTGGCAATCAACCCGTCAGGTGCGCAGACAGATCTTTCGGAACACTTTATAAAAACAGAAGGAAAATTTGAATACAGCGTCAAAGATTACGGCAATTTGAAAACGGTAGTCAACGGTGCAAGTCAGATTATCGTAACTTATAAGGCAAAAGTTGTATCAGAAGCTTATGAAACACCGGATAACTTGAAAAACGCAGCGTATTTGAAGTACAACAGCGCTTCTTATAATACACAGGGCGTTGAAAAAAAGATCAATGTGGACCGTCAGTTATATACGTATGGCGTAAAGATTAAAAAGGTAGACAACAAGGACGAGAATACGGCGCTTCAAGGTGCGGAGTTTGCTTTGAAAAAAGGCGATACAGAAATAAAGTTTGCGAAAAGCGGAAAGATGTATTATCCGGCAGCAGACGGAGATGCAAAACTGACGACAGATGGAAATGGAGAAATGCTTATCGCAGGTCTTGATCTTGGAACATATACATTGACAGAGACGAAAGCGCCGTCAGGTTATACTTTGCCGAGAAATCCTGAGACGACGATCACGCTGTCTGAAAAAGACGCTGTAAACGGTACGCTGGATGAGTCAAAAGCAGAAGGAACGAATGTGAAAGCAAACTCGGCATCTGTTGATACACAAAAAACATGGCAGTTGAACTTCGTTCTTACAAACGGCAAAAGTAATTTCAACCTTCCGATTACAGGAGGCATCGGAACGGCAGTCTTTACGATCGGCGGAATTATGATCATGGCAGGAGCGGTAATGCTTCTTACATATGCGATCCGCAGAAGCAGAAGATAGGAAGTTTCAGGAAGAAAAGAAAAAAGTTCCGAACGGAAAACAGACAGAGAAAAGGCAGAAAAACAAATAGAGAAAGAAAAAGCCGAAAACGGCACAATAAACGCGGGCAGATATTAACACCGGTCATATTCCTGACGTCCCTGCTTTTATTTGCGGCGGGCGTCGGGATTTTCATTTATCCGGCGTTAAGCAACTATCTGGCGCAGCGTGAGCAAAAAGAAGTCATAGAAGAGTACGCTCAGACTGTAGAACAAATTGATAAAGACAAGATGGCAAGACAGTGGGAACTGGCAGAAGAATACAACGAGACTCTTCTCGGTGATCCCGTTCATGATCCGTTTATTCCGGGAACAGGATATGCGCTTCCCGATAATTATGAAAGTGTGCTGAATGTAAACAAAGACGGCGTAATGGGGTATCTGAAGATCCCGAAGATCAAAGTCGATCTTCCGATCTATCATGGCACAAGTGAAGAAGTTTTGGAAAAAGGCGCGGGACATGTCGACGTGACCGCTCTTCCGATCGGCGGAGTGAACCGGCATCCGGTCATCAGCGCGCACAGAGGTCTTCCAAGCGCGGAATTATTTACAAGGTTAGATGAATTGGAAAAGGGAGATCGTTTTTTTCTCCATATCCTTGATAAAACGCTCGCCTACAAGGTAGATCAGGTGAGAGTTATTAAGCCGGAAGAATTGGAACAACTGCAGACATATCACGATAAAGATTATGTGACGCTTCTGACTTGTACGCCTTACGGAGTGAATACACACAGGCTTTTAGTACGCGGAGAACGGATTCCGTATGAAGTGGCGGAAGAAAATGGGGGTGAGGCGTTCGATGATGAAAAGAATCAGGGAATGCCGCAATGGGTGAAAGAGTATGTTGTTATGATTATCGCAGGGATCTTGCTGCTTGTTTTCGCAGGCAGGATGTTTGCGGCGAGAAAATAAAAGAACCGCAGAACAGAAGAAAAGAAGACTACTGTTCTGCGGTATTTACTATTTCGTCAAAACTTCTACGCCGTCATTTGTGACAAGTACCATGTATTCGATCTGGGATGACAGTCCGTCGTCGATCGTGTATACAGTCCAACCGTTATCCTCATCAACGAAGAAGTCGGGACTGCCTTCATTGATCATCGGTTCGATCGTGAAGATCATACCGGGAACGAGAAGCATTTCACTTCCTTTTGGAGTGACATAGCTGACAAACGGATCTTCGTGGAATTCAAGTCCGATTCCGTGTCCGCCGATCTCTTCTACGACAGAATAGCCGTTTTCCCGGGCGTGAGTGTTGATCGCATGCGCGATGTCACCGAGATGTCCCCACGGTTTTGCGGCCGCAAGTCCGAGGTTGACGCATTCCTCTGTTACGCGGACGATTTTTTCGGCTCTTTCGGAAACCGTTCCGAGCTTAAACATACGGGAGGCGTCGGAAAAGTAGCCGTTTAAGATTGTAGAGACGTCAACGTTGATTATATCGCCGTCCTGAAGAATGATATTTTTATCCGGGATACCGTGGCATATTTCGTTGTTGAGCGAAGTGCAGACACTTTTCGGAAATCCCTGATAATTAAGCGGCGCGGGGATTCCCCCGTGTTCTTTCGTGAACGTATATACGATGTCGTCGATCTCGGCAGTGCTCATTCCGATGCGGATGTGCTTTGCGACTTCATCGAGTACAGCGGTATTTAATCTGGCGCTTTCTTTGATCTTTTCGATCTGTTCAGCCGTTTTGAGGATTGCCCGTGTCGGAACAATCTCGCCGCGTTCTGAATGCAGAAGAATTTTTTCTTCGATCGGCATATGGCATTTTTTGTATTTTTTGCCGCTGCCGCACCAACAGAGTTCATTTCTTTCCATGAATAACATCTCCTTGTAGTTATTTTATTACTGTATTTTAAAAGCGGTGAATGAAAAGGCCGCTTCGCAGTTTTGGTTCAAACCATGTTGATTTCGGAGGCATGAGAAGCCCGGCGTCCGCAACGCCCATCAATTCAGTCATAGAAGTGGGATACATTGCAAATGCGATCCCGCCTGTCTGATCTGCGGCGTCTTTCAGCGCGTCAAGTCCCCGGATTCCGCCGATAAAACGGATGCGGGAATCTGTTCTGGGATCGCTGATGCCCAGAACCGGGGAAAGGATGTGATCCTGTAAAACGGAAACATCCAGATCTTTTACCGGATCGCCGGAGAAAAGGTCTGCTTTTGCGTTTACACGATACCAGTTTCCGTCGGCATACATTCCGAATTCGCCTTTTTTCTGCGGGCGGACTGCTTCTACGCCGGCCAAAGCCACATCGAACCTGCTCTTTATTGTATCAAGAAATTGTTCAAATGTATACCCGTTCATATCCGTAACAACTCGATTGTAGTCGTAGATCGCCAGTTCGTCCGCGGGGAAGAGGACAGAAAGAAAATAATTGTATTCTTCTGTTCCTGAAAAATGGAGATCTTCTGCTCTGCGTTTCAGTCCGACTTTGACAGCAGAAGCTGCGCGGTGATGTCCGTCTGCAATGTACAGATGTGGAATCGCCTCAAAAATCTTAGAAATGTCAACAATCGTTGACATTTTATCTATACGCCACACCTCGTGTCTTATCCCGTCGTCAGAGGTGAAGTCGTAGACTTCAGGTGTTAATCGGACGTTTTTGATGATCTCTCCTAGTTTTTTGTCGGCGCGGTAAGCGAGAAAGATCGGTCCGGTCTGGGCGCTGCATGCGTCGATGTGACGGATTCTGTCCTGCTCTTTTGCTTCCAGTGTATTTTCGTGTTTTAAGATCACATTGTTGCAATAATCGTCGATCGAAGCGCAGCCTACAAGCCCTGTCTGTGTTCTTCCGTTCATTGTAAGCGCGTATAAGTAGTAACAAGGTTCTTTGTCCTGAAGAAAAGAACCTTCATCGATCATACGGTTCAGTGTTTCAGATGCTGTTTTATATACTGCTTCGCTGTATGGATTTGTGCCTTTTGGAAGAAGCGTCTCGGCTCGGTCGATCTGAAGAAAAGACTTCGGTTCGGCAGCCACGATTTCTCTTGCTTCCTCGCTGTTGTATACATCATAAGGAAGGGCGGCTATGGCAGAAGCTAAGTCTGCGCGAGGGCGGATTCCTTTAAATGGTCGGATAATGCTCATAGTAGTACCTCCTAAAAATCATCTGTCAGATAACTATACCACAGGCGAAAGCGGTTTGTCACGGGAGAGTCGACCTGAAGTGCGGTAAAAGTGGATATCTGTATGGATGAACTATCGTAACAGTTCAGCCCGCGCCATTCGTAAAACCGCACTGCGTGCTTATTGTGGCTGGCGCCACTGTTTTACTCATGAATAGGCGCTTAGCACATACAGATATCCACTTGCAAAAACATGCAAGCATGTTTTGTGCTTCTTGGATATCTGTATGGCTGAACTGTTAGACAAAAACCGACATTTTACTTGCCCGAATTATAAAAATATAGTAGTATTAATTTTTAAAGGAGAGGAAATTATGTGGTATTGGATTATAGTAGCTTTACTTGTGTCGGGCTGTGCCGCGATGTTGTTTGTATCGTTTTCGGGAATCAAACAGAGCAAAGCGGAGTTGGCGCGGGCAGAAGGAAGAGGAAGAAAAAAACGTCGGGATGAATATGAAGATGAGTATGAGGCGGAAGTCCGCACGCGTTCAAAACGAGAACGAGAGGCGCAAGCGTATGCAAAGGATCAGCGCCCGAAACGTAAGAAACGCCGCTGGAAGATCATTCTGGAAGATATTGACAGTTGGGAAAAATATAGCTTTACATTTTGCGACAGCGTAGGGATCGGCAGAGGAAAGGACGGAAGCATGTATGAGAGATATCTTCCGCTCACTTCTGACGGAAGGATCTCCAAGCTTCATTGTGTAATCATACATAAGAATGACAAATTATATGTAAAAGACGAGGATTCGAGAAACGGTACATATTTAAACGGTGTCCGTATCGACCGGCCGATGGAGATCCAAAGAGACGATATTATCGGAGTCGGGGAGACGCGGCTTGAAGTGCAGAGGATTTTGCGTGAGAGCGATTAAACACAGCATATAGAAAAGAACAGTCCGTTTTGCGGGAAGGCAGACAGTTGCCGCACTGTAAAGCGGGCTGTTTGCCGTATAGGAAGCGGCGCATTTTTGGCAGTCACATTTTCGGGGAATGAACATATAGTACACATATAATATCAGTTCGGGAGTGAGTGCGATGAACGAAAAACTGCCTTATTATATGGCTTATCCGATGCCCTTTTCTTTTGATGACGAGCGGATTGAGAGAATGGATCTTGAATATTTGAAAAGTATGTATCCGAAGATTCCGAAACGGATTCTTCCGTATGTAGAAGAAGAATGCGACCGTATGGAATACGAAAACAGTATGGTGTACGACGCATATCCTGATAAACTGCAGTTGAAGCTGATGTGCACGCGGGTGTGTGACAATATCAGACGGCATGAACATATTTGCCGGGAAGAGGATGAGAAGGAGGAAGATTTATCCGAAGATGAAGCAATAACTATGGAGAATCTGAGGGATCTTGTGGAGGTAATGCTGTTTCAGGAGTTATACAAACGCCGTTGTGACCACAGAAGATGTTGTCGCAGATTTTTTAAATAAGCGGAACTGTTTTATGCAAGTTTTGTGAGGCGAAGCGGAACTGTTTGGCAAAAAATATGTTTTGGTTGAAAATTACATGGAATATTTGCTTGAATTTTATGTATATTTTACAGAAATTTTCAAAGAAGCTCTCTTGATTTACTATTAAGATGAAATGTGATAAAATAAATAAGATATAGTAATGTATATTAGGTGGGGAATAAAATAAGGCGGAGAATACATATGAAAAAAAATTTGATTTTTATAGGGATGCCCGCAGTAGGAAAGAGTACGGTCGGCATCGTTGTGGCGAAGCGTCTCGGAATGCAGTTTATCGATACAGATCTGTTGATCCAGGAACAGGAGAAGAAACTTTTGTGTGAGATTATAGCCGAAGTGGGAGAAGATGGGTTTATTGAGATCGAAAACAGGGTGAATGCAGACGTCGATGCGGAAAACGCGGTCATTTCCCCGGGCGGAAGTGTGATTTATTGCGAAGAGGCGATGAAACATTATAAAAATATCGGAACGGTCGTATATTTGAAAGCGTCTTATCAGACAATAAAAAAGAGAATCCGCAATCCGAAAAAGCGCGGAGTTGTTCTGCGCGACGGACAGACGTTTCGGCAGCTTTATGAAGAGCGCGTGAAGTTCTTTGAAAAATATGCGGATATTACGATCTGTGAAGACGGATGCGAGATCGAAGATACGATAGAAAATGTCCTGGAAGAAGTAAAAAACTTGACAATGTACAGTGAACAACACTAGAATGATACGTTGACAAAAGTTGGGATTTAAAAAAAGCCGGATATGTGGTAGAATAAAAACGGCAGACTGAAAAGATATTATAAAGAATATAAGATAGAAAAGAGATATAGAAAAAACGTACGGGAAAGTACAAGTATGATAATAAAATCTAAACAGAGGTGTGATATGGAACAATATATCATAAAAGGCGGAAATCCGCTTGTCGGAGAAGTGGAGATCGGCGGCGCGAAAAATGCGGCGCTTGCAATTTTGGCGGCTGCAATCATGACGGATGAGACTGTTCAGATCGATAATCTTCCTGATGTGAATGATGTGAATGTGATGTTGGAAGCGATCGAGGGAATCGGCGCGATGGTGCAGAGGATCGATCGTCATACAGTAAAGATCAACGGAAGTACGATCGGCGATTTTAATATAGAGTATGATTACATTAAGAAGATCAGAGCGTCTTACTATTTGCTGGGAGCTCTTCTCGGGAAATATAAAAGGGCGGAAGTCGCGCTGCCGGGAGGATGCAATATCGGAAGCAGACCGATCGATCAGCATTTGAAAGGATTTCGGGCTCTTGGAGCGGACGTTGATATTGAACACGGCAAGATTGTCGCAGAGGCGGAGAAACTTCGTGGAACGCATTTGTATTTTGATGTTGTGACAGTCGGGGCAACGATCAATGTGATGATGGCGGCTGCTATGTCCGAAGGTCTTACGATCATGGAAAACGTGGCGAAAGAGCCGCATGTTGTTGATGTGGCAAACTTTTTAAACAGCATGGGCGCGAATATCAGAGGCGCAGGTACTGACGTGATCAAGATTCGCGGCGTGAGATCGCTTCATAAGACGGAGTATTCCATCATACCGGATCAGATCGAAGCGGGAACATTTATGTTTGCGGCTGCGGCGACAAAAGGAGACGTAACGGTATTGAACGTAATTCCGAAGCATCTTGATGCGACGATCTCTAAATTAGTGGATATCGGATGCGAAGTGGAAGAGTTTGACGATGCGGTTCGCGTTGTTGCAAAGAAGCGTCTGAGGTGTACCCAGGTGAAGACGCTTCCGTATCCGGGATATCCGACGGATATGCAGCCTCAGATCGGGGTGGCGCTCGCTTTGGCAAAAGGAACGAGTACGATCACGGAAAGTATTTTTGAGAATCGTTTCAAATATCTCGGTGAACTGGCCCGTATGGGAGCACAGGTAAAAGTGGAAGGCAATTCTGCGACGATTGAAGGCGTTGAGCGGTTTTCGGCTGCTCGTGTGAGCGCGCCGGATCTTCGCGCGGGAGCAGCGCTTTGCATTGCGGGTCTTGCGGCGGAAGGCATTACGATCGTGGATGATATCGTTTATATTCAGAGAGGATATGAGCGGTTTGAAGAGAAACTTAGAGGGCTCGGCGCTATGATCGAGCGTGTATCCAGTGAAAAAGAGATTCAGAAGTTTAAATTGAAAGTTGGTTAAAAAAAGGCAGAACCGAGAAACGGTTCTGCCTTTTGGCTCTTTCGGCGATGGAAGATATAAAAAGAAAAAGTGCGGTTTCCGGGAAGTGGAAAGGAAACTGCACTTTTGGCGTTTTGGATAGTTTTTATCGGATTTTTCGAGTGGACTCCCGTACTTTTAATTCTACAGGGAGAAGGATCTGCTGTTTTAATACGGAGTTGCTTTTGATCTGACGAATCAACACTTCTGCCGCCAGTTTTCCCATTTCGGCAGAAGGAAGCCGGACGGTTGTCAGGGCAGGCGAAAAATTCTTGGAAAGGGAGATGTCATTAAAGCCGACGACACCGATGTCCTGAGGACATTTTAAGTTCAGCTTTTTAAGCTGAGAAAGGATGGCGCTTGCCAGAGAATCCGAACCGGCGAAGATCACTTCGGTTTCGGGATGCTTTGAGAGCAGTTCCTTTACCTGTGCCGCACATACTTTTGAATCCCAGTCGCAGTTATAGATCAGTTCGGGATCGTAAGGAATATTATTTGCCCGAAGCGTTTCACGGAAGATCATCATGCGGCAGCAGGAGTCGAAGTCGGATGGGGCGGATGAGTTGGAAGCGCCGCCGATGTAGGCGATCTTTTTGTAACCGCATTTGATAATGTGGTCGAAGATCAGTTGGTTTGCATATACGGTGTTGTATCCTATATTGCAGTATCCGTCAATATAGTTGTCGACAAATACGATTTTTTTATTGAGCGTTGTAATAAATTCAAGAGTTTCGGGCGGAATTTCCGTAATGATCAGTCCGTCCAGTTCCGAAAGCTGCTTTTTGAGTCCGGGAGTCATATTATGCAGCTGGGAATAGCTTACGATCAGGGAAATAAACGCATTGTGAGATGCGCAGTAAGATTGGATCCCTCCCAGAATATCATTGAAATAAGGATCGGAGTAACTATAAGTAAGAGACATGATGCAGCCGATGTGGAGCTGACTTTTTTTTCCTGTATACTGATAATGAAGTTCCTCTGCTGTTTTCAGAACGCGTTCTCTTGTTTCCTGACTTGCCCGAAAATCGGGATCGTTAGAAAGAATTTTGGAAACAGTAGTAATGGAAACGTTTGCCGCTTTTGCGACTTCTCTAATTGTAGCCATAATATCCCTCCTTGTTTAGTAAACATAGTATCACAAAAAATAGAGAATGTAAACCTAAATTTTATGTAAATTATCAACAAAAAATAAAGTTTAGTAAACAAAATAGGTTAAAATAACTATAAAAACCAGACAAAAATAAAATAATTTGTTAAAATTACTTGAAAATAAATAAAACAAATATTATTATCTAGATAAACAAAGACAGATTGTTTAGTAAACGGAGGTGCAACATGAAAAAATTTACATTTATAGGAGCAGGATCTTTGGATTTTACAAAAGATCTTGTAAGAGACATTCTTACGTTCGAGGCATTTCGGGATGCGGAACTTATGTTGATGGACATTGATCCGAAACGTCTTGAATATGCGGTAAAAGGAGTACAGAAAATCGTAGATGCCGGAAAATATCCGGCAGTAGTAAAAGGAACGCAGGACCGGAAAGAAGCATTGAAAGATGCGGATGGCGTTCTGATCACGATTTTGCAGGGAGGTGTGGAAGTATGGCGTCATGATATCGAGATTCCGAAGAAATATAATGTAGATATTTGTGTAGGAGATACGCGTGGCCCGTCCGGTATTTTCCGTTTTTTGAGAACGGCTCCGGTGCTTCTCGATATTATAAGAGACTGTGAAGAGGTATGTCCGAACGCGGTAGTTCTCAATTATACGAATCCGATGGCAATGCTCGTAAGTTATCTGCAGTCGATGTCTGACATGAATATTACAGGATTATGTCACAGTGTTCAGGGAACGGCGGAAATGCTTGCAAAATGGATCGGAGCAGAAGAAAAGCAGGTTCGTTATACATGTGCAGGAATCAATCATCAGGCGTTTTATCTTGATTTTGAAGTGGATGGAAAAGATGCTTATCCGGATCTTTATAAAGCAATCGAAAGAGAAGAAGTGGCGGCTGAAGAACCTGTCAGAATCGAAATGTTCAAGAAGCTTGGATATTTTAATACAGAATCGTCGGGACATAATTCGGAATATGTGGCATGGTTTAGAAAACGTCCCGATCTGATCGAAAAATATTGTACTCACGGAACAGGATGGAATCCGGGAGCGTACGGATTTATATTGGATGAGTATTTAGGACGGGAAGATACATGGGAAAAGGAATATACGGACTGGCTTGAAAACGGAGAAGTCGATCTTGAAAGAGGAGAGGAATACGCTTCCAATATTTTCAACGCAGTGTTCGGCGATCACACACCTTACTTCTTTAACGGAAACCTGAAAAACCATGGTTATATTACAAATGTGAAACAAGGCGTATGTGTGGAAGTTCCGACAGTCGCAACAGAAGCGGGAATCGTTCCGATCAAACAGATCACGCTTCCGGATCATCTGGCAGTGCTTGTAAATAATTCGGCGCTGATCGAAGACCTTGCCGTGAAAGCTGCCATTGAAGGCGATCCGAACCTTGTATTCCAGGCTGTTTTGTATGATCCGCTTACAAGCGCGGTCTGCAGCATGGATGAAATCCTGAACATGGTTCAGGAGATGCTTGATAAAAATGCAGAGTATTTGAGTTACTTTAAGTCGTTAAAGATAAATATGGAGGTGCTTCATGAAAAAGAGAATCGTTAGTTTAATATTATGTGGGCTCATGGTATTTTCAGCGGCAGGATGTTCAGGCGGCGGAGAAAATAAAGCAGGAAAAGACGACGTTACACTGACAATGTGGACACATATCAATGAGCCGTGGAATGCGGCATATAAAGATGCGATCAAAGAGTTTGAATCGGAAAATGAAGGCGTTCGGATTAAACTTGAGACGTTCCCATATGATGAGTTTGAATCAAAAGTACAGACCGCTTTGATCGATGGTGAAGGCGGAGCGGATATTTATGAATTGTGGGGAGGCTGGGCATTAGATTTTACTCCTTACGGAACATTGATGGAACTGCCGGAGGAAATGGCAGAAAAAGTGAGAGAAGAAAATTACGAGCCGACATACGGAGCACTTGAGTATGAGGATAAAATGTATGGTATCCCGCTGGAATATAATATCGAGTACGGCGGAATGCTTGTGAACGATACATTGCTCAAGGCGAAGGGGCTTACTGTTCCGAAAACATGGGAAGAACTTCGTAAAACGGCAATCGAAGGAACAGAGCACGACGGCAATATTTTCCAGTGCAAAGGTTTTGATTTTGTGAACTGGGATTCCGTGCCATATTATTTCCTTGCCTTTATCCTTCAGCAGGATGCGGATTACATGACGGCGGACGGAAAATTCGACGTGACGACAGATGCGGCTAAGACAGCGTTTAATGAACTTGCGACAATGGTGACAGAAGATAAAGTTACAGATCTTGAAGGACTGACAGGCGGAGCGGATATGGAAGGTTATCAGCAGTTATATGCCGGACGCAACATGATCGTACCGCGCGGACCGTGGACGATCTCCGAAGGAGAACAGTCATTCGGATTAAAACTCGGCACGGATTTTGATTATGCAGCTATGCCGCAGTATGGAAACAATCAGAAATTTGCTTCGGAAAACGGATGGTCGCTGGCGGTAAGTTCCAGTTGTAAAGAACAGGAAATCGCTTTGAAATTCCTTGAATATCTGTATCAGGATGATGTTATGTTAGAGCATAACATACGCTGCACACAGATTCCGGCAAAGAAAAGTCTGGCTCAGAGCGAAGAGTACAAAAAAGAAGTTCCGTACGCGGACGTTCTTGTAGGAATTCTCGATCAGGGACAGTTTATCGGAAACTTTAACACGGATCGTCTGAAAGAAACAATCAACAATACGTTTGTTTCCTATTGTTCCGGGGAATACGGATCGTTGGACGAGGCGATGGAAGATATGAATACGAAACTGAATGGAATACTGGAATAAAATAAAAAGACTGCCGTAAAACGGCAGTCTGACTCACAAGGGGGTGCGTCATGAAAAATAAAAAATTTGTAGGGACGGTCATGGTACCGGCTATGCTGCATATGTTTGTATTTATCGTTATCCCGATCGTGATAGGTCTTGTGATTTCTTTCTTTAACTATAATCCACTCAGTTCAGACAATAAATTTATAGGACTGGAAAACTTTGTAAGGCTTGTTCAAGACGCGGATTTTCGTAAGGCGCTTTTAAATACGCTGTTATTCGTGCTCATCACGGTTACTTTGAATATCGGCATCGCGCTCGTTGTGGCGCAGATGATCTCATGGTTTAAATCAAATAAGGTGAGAAGTTTTTTCCGTATGGTATTTTTCCTGCCGTGTATTGCGCCTATGGTTGCAACATCCGTTGTATTTGCCCGTTCTATCTTCCCGACGACAACAGGATTTCTGAACGTGGCTCTGAATAAGATCGGGATCGACTCGATCAACTGGCTCGGAGATCCGAAAGTAGTGATGATCTCACTTATTATTTATACGATCTGGGTAGACGTCGGTTATAACGTGATCCTGTTTTCGGCAGGTATTGACGGAATTCCTTCTTATGTGTATGAGGCGGCAGATCTGGACGGAGCGAGCGAATGGGTAAAATTCCGCAAGATTACATGGCCTTTGCTTGGAAGAAGCTTTCAGTTTGTCATTGTACAGACGTTGATCTCACATTTTCAGATGTTTGCGCAGTTTGCAGTGCTCATTTTGAAAGACGGCCCTCAGAATTCAGGACTTGTTCTTTCAAGATATATTTACAAGATGGCGTTTGAGTATAAAGACATGGGATATGCATCGGCTGTGTCGCTTGTTCTCTTTGTCATTATTATGACACTGTCATTGATCGAGCAGAAGAAGAGTGCGGTAGACTGGGAGTATTAGGAGGCATATTATGAAAATGTTAAAAGACAAAAAGAACAGAAAACTAAGGATTATTTCATTCGTGATTTTGTTTTTGGCAGCGATCGTGTTTCTTGCGCCGTATTTTTGGATGCTTTCCAATTCCTTTAAATCTACGAAAGAGATTTTGCTGGAGCCTACGAATATGCTGCCGAAGCAGTTTACGCTTGACGGATATGTGAAAGTGATTACAGATTCGCCGTTTTTCAGATGGATGGGAAATTCGCTTTTTGTAACGGTTATTGATACGCTTGTCGTTTTGTTTACGAGCTCTTTGATCGGATTTGTGCTGTCGAAATATAAATTCAAACTGAACAAATTTTTGTTTTATGTAATATTGATCACAATGATGATGCCGACGGCGGCAATGATGATCCCGAACTTTTTGCTTATATCAAAACTGGGATGGTATGATAAGATCATTTCTCTTGTTGTGCCTACGTTTGTAAATGCATTTGGAATTTTCCTGTGCAAACAGTTTATCGACGATATGCCGAAGGAACTTTTCGAGTGTGCGATGCTTGATAATGCGGGGCCGTTTACGATCTATCGAAAGATCGTGCTTCCGGGAATCCGCCCGGCGCTCGGAAGTCTGACGATCTTTACCTTTTTAGGATTGTGGAATGATTACCAGACGCCGTTGATCTATTTGAACAGCTCGGAAAATATGACTCTGCCTCTTGCAATGTCGTATTTTTCAACTCAGCATTTATCGGATCTTTCGGCGACGATGGCTGCCGCTTCCCTTATTATGATTCCTGCGTCGATCGTATTTATTATATTCCAGAAGCAGTTCATCAAAGGAATTACGATGACCGGAATGAAATAACGAAAAATGTGGAAAAGAAAAAGTTAAAAAAGCAAGAAGTATAAAGATAAAATGTAAATGCTAAGAACATAAAAAGAGGAAAACATAAAAAAGAGAATCAGAAGGGGTGATTCTGTATGGAATTGGAAAAATTTGATCCTGTCTGCGCCGCAGTGCTGAAAAAAACAGAAATTGAAAAACCGGCATATCCGGTGATAGATTTCCATATGCATATGGGAAAAATGCTGTTGGGCGAATCGTATGAAACAAAGTATGACACGAAGGAATATGTCCGGGAACTGCAAGATGCCGGCGTTGTATGCGCTGTGAATATGGATGGATATTTCGGAAAAGATCTGGAAAAGATGCAAAAGAAACAAGAAGGATTCGAGGAAATGTTTTTTAATTTTATGCAGCTTGATTTTTCTGCGTATGATGATCCTGATTTTTGCGATAAAACGAAAAAGGTAATAGAAGATTCCTGTATGCGCGGATGCCGGGGGATCAAATTATGGAAAGATCTTTCGCTGTGGGAGCGGGATAAATACGGCAGGCCGATCCGTACAGATGATCCTCGTTTTGATATCATCTATGATACGGCGGCGAAACTGCACATTCCGGTGCTGATGCATGTAGCTGATCCGGCGGCGTTTTTTACTCCGAAAAGTGAAAAAAATGAACGATGGGAAGAGCTTGATGTCTGTCCGGAATGGGATTTTTCAGATCATGAAAAGTATATGAGTTTTGAAGAACTTATGGAAATGCAAGAGAATACGGTACGCAGTCATCCGGAAACGACGTTTGTGATCGCTCATGTCGGAAGTTACGCGGAGAATCTGGAATGGGTAAGCGGGCAGCTGGAAAAATATCCGAATATGTATATAGATGTTGCGGCCCGGCTGGCGGAGCTGGGAAGAGTTCCGTACAGTGCGAAGAAGTTTTTTGTGAAGCATCAGGATCGGATCTTGTTCGGTACGGATTGTACGCCGCTTGGTATGGGATATCATAAGATTTATTATCGTTTCTTCGAGACAAAAGACGAGTATTTTCCGTATCAGCCCGAAGGAGAACTTCCGGGACAGGGAAGATGGGCAATCTACGGAATCGGACTGGAAGATGAGATCTTGAAAAAGATATATTATAAAAATGCATGTAAAGTTCTTTCTCTTGATGAAAACCGCTTTGTAGGAGGTGTGAGATGAGACGGTATTTAAGCGTTGATTGTGGCGGAACAAAGACGGCGTTTCTTTTGTGCCGTGAAACGGGAGAGCTGGAAGCTGCGTGTACGTTAGGCCCCGGCAACTATATGGTGAACGGAATCGATCATGTGCTGTCAGTATTAAAAGACGGTATTTTGCAGATCTGCTGTCAGGCGGCAATCGCGCAAAGTGAGATCACTCACAGTTTTATAGCTATCGCAGGGTTTAAAGATATACCGGCGGATGTGCCGGTGCTTACCCGCCTTGTACGGGAAACGTTTCCGAGGATGTCGATCACTCTCGGGAACGATACGGAAAATGCACTGGCAGGATCTCTTCTCGGAAAACAGGGAATCCATGTGATCGCCGGAACGGGATCGATCGGGCTTGGATTTGACAAGGACAGTTACTATGTGCGAAGCGGCGGATGGCATCATCTTTTCGGAGGGGATGAAGGAAGCGGTTATTGGATCGGATGTCAGTTGATCCGGCATTTTACAATGCAGGCGGACGGAAGAGAAGAAAAAACGATGATGTTTGATTATATTTTGGAAAAATACGGTCTTGCGTGTCCTGAAGAGATATTAAGGCTCGTTATTAATGAGTGGAAGGGAGAACGGGATAAGATCGCATCTATGTCAAAAGATGCATATGAACTTGCGGAACAGGGCGATTCTGCGGCGGCAGGCATTTTTAAAAGCGCGGCGCGCGAACTTGCGAAGATCGTAAAAGGCGTGTACAGAAACGGGAATTTTGATATACCGGTTTATGTGTCTTATTCCGGAGGTGTGTTCAAAGCGATGAAGTATATAAAAGAAACGCTGGAAGAAGAGCTGCGGGACGTATCGTGCGTTTTCACAGAGCCGTGTCTGCTCCCGTCGGCAGGCGGGATTATACTGGCGTGTAGAGCTGCGGGAAACGAAGTGAGTGAACAGATGATAGAAAATCTGCGTACGGCACAGCATATGCGGGTATAAAATTGATATGAAAAAATGAAAGAAAAGTATAAAAAATATATTGGAAATAAAGCCTTTTATATGATGGTCATGGCGATCGCCGTTCCGATCATGATCCAGAACGGACTTACAAATTTTGTGAACCTTTTGGACAATATTATGGTTGGAAGACTGGGAACAGAAGAGATGTCGGGTGTTTCGATCGTCAATCAGATCATATTTGTGTATAATTTATGTATTTTCGGCGGAACAGCAGGTGTGGGAATCTTTACCGCCCAATATTTCGGACAAAAAAATGATGAAGGGATACGCAGTACATTCCGATATAAGATTTGGTTGGCGCTGATAATTACTGTCGGCGCCGCTTTTCTTCTTCTGTTTTTCGGAAAGCAGCTGATTCTTTTGTATCTGACGGGAGAAAACGGAGGAAATGAAAAGCTGGCGCTGGAATATGGGATGACGTATCTTCGGATTATCTTATTGGATCTTCCGGCGTTTATGATCCTGCAGGTTTATGCCAGTACGATGCGTGAGTGCGGGGAAACAGTAGTGCCGATGAAGGCGGGGGCTGCGGCTGTGGCGGTCAATCTTATTTTCAATTATCTGCTGATATACGGAAAGTTCGGATTCCCCCGGCTGGGGGTGGCGGGAGCGGCTGTGGCAACGGTGCTTTCGCGTTATACGGAAACGGCGATCGTCGTAATATGGGCGCATACCCATGAGAAAGAAAATACATATATGACAGGACTTTATAAAACGTTGTCCGTGCCCCGGGATCATGTAAAAAAATATTTTATAAAGGGAACGCCGCTTTTGCTGAACGAAGCGTTATGGTCTTTCGGTATGGCGGTTTTGGCACAAAACTATTCTGTGCGCGGGCTGACGGTGATCGCGGCGATGAACATAGCGAATACGATCAATAACTTATTCAGCGTTGTGTTTGCGGCGATGGGAGAATCCGTGGCGATCATAGTCGGGCAGGCACTTGGCTTCGGAGATATGAAAAGAGCGAGAGAGATCGACAATAAGATGATTGTATCCTGCGTTCTTATCAGTTTCGCAGTATCGGTTTTTATGTTTCTTTTCGCGCCGTTTTTCCCCCGGATTTATAATACGACGGAAGCTGTGCGAAAGGCGGCTATGGGACTTGTTTTGGCACAGGCGGTGTTTATTCCCCAGAATGCATTTCTCAACGCCGCTTATTTTACCCTTCGGGCAGGCGGGAAAACAGGTGTCACTTTTTTCTTTGACTGTGTATTCTTATGGTGCGTCAACATTCCGATCGTTTTTGTTTTATGCCGATATACCGGACTTGCCCCGTGGGCGGTCTACAGTGCGATGCAGATCGGGGAATGGCTGAAGTGTATTGCGGGCGCGGTAATGGTGAAAAAGGGAGTGTGGCTTGAGAACCTGACCGGTAAAGGGGAAGATGAAAAATATCTTCTGCGGGAAAATGAAGAAAAGCATTGACATTTCCGAGTGTACATTGTAAAGTCTTGTTTGTAACAAAACAGTTTAATAAAAATACTTTCTCTTATTCAGAGCAGTGGAGATACAAAGGATCTGAGAAGCTGCGGCAACCCCTGAACAGGAAGGTGCCAACCTGAGCGAGTCATCGAACAATAAGAGGATTGTTGTGATAGAGAGACAGTCCGCTTTTACGGGCTGTTTTTATTTGCGGCGGCGAGTCAAAGTCCGGGTCATCCGGGGATCTTGACGACTGCTTATGATCCGAAGCAGTCTGCCGCAGGCAGATATCTTTCTTGATCGTAAAGAAATAGAGAAAGTGAACGAAAGGAGAATGGTTATGGAGAGAGAAAAGATTTTATTTACTTCCGAGTCGGTTACGGAAGGACACCCGGACAAGATGTGCGATCAGATTTCGGACGCTATTTTGGATGAACTTATGAAGCAGGATCCGATGAGCCGTGTCGCATGTGAGACATGCTGTACGACAGGCGTCGTTATGGTGATGGGAGAGATCACGACGAAAGCTTATGTAGATATTCCGAAGATCGTACGTGACACGGTTCGTGAAATCGGCTATACAAGAGGAAAATACGGATTTGACGCCGATACATGCGGCGTGATCACAACGATTGACGAACAGTCGTCCGATATTGCGATGGGAGTGGATAAAGCGCTCGAAGCAAAAGAAAATAAAATGTCAGAAGACGATATTGAAGCCATCGGAGCAGGAGATCAGGGAATGATGTTCGGTTATGCGTCTGATGAAACAGAAGAATATATGCCGTATCCGGCGGCGATGGCGCATAAGCTTGCGCGCCGTCTGACAGAAGTAAGAAAGAACGGAACACTGCCGTATCTTCGCCCGGACGGGAAAACACAGGTAACTGTGGAATATGATGAAAACGGCGTTCCGAAGCGTTTGGATGCGGTTGTGCTTTCTACACAGCACGATCCTGAAGTGACGCAGGAGCGGATTCATGAAGATATTAAGAAATATGTATTCGATGAAGTGATTCCGGCAAATATGACAGATGATGAAACAAAGTTTTTCATTAATCCGACAGGACGTTTTGTGATCGGAGGACCTCATGGAGACAGCGGTTTGACAGGACGTAAAATCATTGTTGATACTTACGGAGGAATGGCGCGTCACGGCGGCGGAGCTTTCTCGGGAAAAGATTGTACAAAAGTGGATCGTTCCGCGGCATATGCGGCGCGTTATGCGGCGAAAAATGTTGTTGCGGCAGGTCTTGCGAGACGATGCGAGATCCAGCTTTCTTATGCCATCGGCGTAGCGCAGCCGACGTCGGTATCCGTAGATACGTTCGGCACAGGGAAGGTTTCGGATACAAAGCTTGTGGAGATCATCCGTGAGAACTTTGATTTCCGTCCGGCGGGAATTATTAAAATGCTGGATCTGCGCAGACCGATCTATAAGCAGACCGCTGCGTACGGACATTTTGGAAGACTTGACGTTGAACTGCCGTGGGAAAAACTGGACAAAGCAGACGATCTGAAAAAATATCTTGAATCATAAAACAGATTTACCGGCGGGAAAGACCGGCATAGAAAAAGGATAGAAAACTAAGATGACGATTCGGCCGTCTTTTCGATACAGGGTAACGGATATCCATATCGAAGAGGCGGCTGATTTGTTTATAAAAAGTTTCGTTGAAGAAGGGGAGGGGTAACGGTATAATATATAATATCATGCAAAAGTGAGAATCTGTTTTAGGAGGAGCGCCTATGAAGCTTAGGACAAAATTGATCGTGGCATTTATGTCTGTTATGATTTTGCCGATGATCTTTTTGAATGTAGTGATGCATACGTTCGCGTCGCGGGAAGTAGGAGAACTTCAGCAGCTTTATATGATTGTCGTATTCATCACAACGACGCTGCTGATTTATTGGATCTACCGTTCGGTTTCTGTTCCGCTGGCGAAACTGCAGAAGGCGGCAAGAAATATCAAGGAAGGGAATCTTGATTTTGAGATCAGGCAGGAGTCGGATGATGAGATCGGACAACTCTGTCAGGATTTTGAGGAGATGAGGCTTAGGCTGAAGGCGAACGCGGAAGAGAAGGTTGCATTCGACCGGGAGAACAAGGAGCTGATCAGTAATATTTCCCACGATCTGAAAACACCGATCACGGCGATCAAAGGATATGTGGAAGGAATCATGGACGGGGTTGCGGATACCCCCGAAAGGATGGACAGATACATTAAGACAATATATAATAAAGCAAATGAGATGGATCTTTTAATCAACGAACTGACGCTTTATTCCAAGATCGACACGAATCGTATTCCGTATAATTTTACGACGATATCGGCGAAAGGGTATTTTGGAGACTGCGGGGAAGATCTGCATATGGAGCTTGAGTCGAAAGGAATCGAATTTACTTATTGCAATACGATGGAAGAAGACTGCAAGGTGATCGTTGATCCCGAGCAGCTTAGAAGGGTGATCAATAATATCGTATCGAATTCGTTGAAATATATGGACAAGCCGAACGGAAAAGTCACGATGGAAGTAAAAGATGTCGGCGATTTTATACAGGTTGAATTAGGCGACAACGGCAAAGGGATCGCCGCAAAAGACCTGCCGTACATTTTCGATCGCTTTTACAGGACGGATGCTTCCCGCAATTCATCGAAAGGCGGAAGCGGAATCGGTTTGTCGATCGTGAAGAAGATCGTGGAAGAACATGGAGGAAATATATGGGCGACCAGTGAAGAGGGCGCCGGAACAACAATGTATTTTGTAATCAGAAAATATCAGGAGGTATCTATTGATGAGTAAGCGTATTTTGATCGTAGAGGATGAAGAGAGTATTGCGGATCTTGAGAAAGATTATCTTGAACTGAGCAACTTTGAGGTGGAAGTGGCGAATGACGGAGATACAGGTCTGCAAAAAGGACTGGGCGGAGATTTTGACCTGATTATTCTTGATCTGATGCTCCCGGGAGTTGACGGTTTTGAAATATGCCGTCAGATCAGAGATCAGAAGAATACGCCGATTATTATGGTTTCTGCCAAAAAAGACGATATTGATAAAATCAGAGGTCTGGGCCTTGGAGCGGATGATTATATGACGAAGCCGTTTAGCCCGAGTGAGCTTGTGGCCCGCGTGAAAGCGCATCTTGCCAGATATGAACGGCTGATCAACAGCAATGCGGAGGAAAATGAAGTGATCGAGATCCGCGGATTGAAGATCGATACGACGGCGAGACGCGTATGGGTCGGAGGAGAAGAGCGGTCATTTACGACGAAAGAGTTCGATCTTCTTACATTTTTGGCGAGTCATCCGAATCATGTGTATACGAAAGAAGAGCTGTTTCGCGAGATCTGGGATATGGAGTCGATAGGAGATATCGCGACTGTGACAGTGCATATTAAGAAGATTCGGGAGAAAATCGAATATGACACGTCTCATCCACAGTATATCGAGACGATATGGGGAGTGGGATATCGCTTTAAAGTGTAATGGCATGACGAAAACACAGTTTGATTTTATATTTGTCATGAGAGAAAAGGGGTTTCGTTTTTCGGAACTCCTTTTCTATTGTAAATGAGAATAAATGCGTGTATCATATAGAAGTCAAAAGGGAAGCGGCATAATATGGAATATATATGCCGTGTATGGGGAAAACAGATTAAGATCATAGGGTGGTTTTTAGAAATGGAAAAGAAAAAAAAGAGTCCGAGGAGACTGAAGTTCAATACGGTGCAGACGGTTGTTATCGGATTTTTCGGGGTGATACTCGGGGGCGGAATACTTTTGAGCCTTCCGATCTGTAATCAGAAGCCGATCGAGTTTATAGACGCGCTTTTTACGTCTGTCAGCAGCGTATGCGTTACCGGCCTTGTGACGATTGTTCCGGCGGAACAGTTTACATTGCTAGGGAAAACTATTTTACTGCTTTTGATACAGGTCGGCGGACTTGGAGTGATCGCCTGCATGTCTGCGTTTTTCCTTTTATTGGGAAAAAAGATCAATATGAAAGGAAGAATCACGATCCAACAGGCATATGGACTGGATACGCTTTCAGGTCTTGTAAAGTTCGTGATCCGTATTTTAAAAGGAACGTTTTTGGTAGAGGGGATCGGCGCGGTACTTTTTTCGCTCCGGTTTATTCCTGAGTTTGGGTTTATAAAAGGCGTCGGTTACGCAATCTTTCATTCTGTTTCGGCATTTTGCAACGCGGGTATCGATATACTTGGAAGTACGAGCTTTATACAGTATTCAGGGTCGTGGCTTATTAATTTTACGACAATGTTTCTGATCGTTATGGGCGGACTTGGTTTTCCGGTATGGCATGACATTGCGATCAATATAAAAAAGATGACGGAAATCAAGAAAAGACCTTTAAAATGGCTGTTTACAAGACTTTGTCTGCAAAGTAAGATCGTTCTTACGATGACGGGACTTCTAATCCTGTGCGGCGCCGTCGGATTTTTCCTGCTGGAGTTTAACAACCCCGAAACAATGGGAGATATGAATCTTCTTGAGAAGATGACGGCATCTTTATTTCAGTCGGTGACGACAAGAACGGCGGGATTTGCGACAGTTCCGCAAGGAGACTTAAGAGAAAGTTCGAAGCTTTTGGGCTGTATGCTTATGTTCATCGGAGGATCTCCGGCGGGTACGGCAGGCGGCGTTAAGACAACGACGATCGCGATGCTTTTGCTGACGGTTCTCTGTGTACTGAAAAACAAAAGAGATACAGAGTGTTTTGCAAGAAAGATTGATAATAATATCGTCAGATCGGGAATTACGATCACAATGATCACTTTGATCTTCCTGATGTCGGGAATTACCGCACTGACAATCTTTGAACCCGGAATTGATTTCCTTGATCTTACTTATGAAGCGGCGTCCGCAATGGGAACGGTCGGACTGACGGCAGACCTTACTCCGATCCTGAGCAGGGGAAGTCATGTGATCCTTATGATCCTTATGTATGTCGGAAGGATAGGACCGCTTACTATGGCGCTTGCATTATCGGGAAGAAGCGATAAGATTTCTAAGTTCAGAGAACTTCCGGAAGAAAATGTGATGCTCGGCTAAGTGGGAGAGACAACGTAATGCTTGGATAATTGGGAAAGAAAATGCAATGCAGAGCATGAAGATGAGAATATGGACAGAGAAATAAAAAAGTAGAAATACAAAACCGGAAATGTAAAGACAGAAGCATTTAAAAGGAGGGAACATATTATGGATAAACAATTTGCGGTGTTGGGACTTGGAAGTTTCGGGTCAAGCGTTGCGCTTACATTGGAAAATATGGGATGCGATGTGCTCGTCGTAGACGAGTCTTACGAGAAAGTACAGGAAATATCCGACAAAGTTTCTTACGCGGTCAAAGCGGACGTGTCAGAGCCTGACGCGCTGCAGGCTCTCGGAGGACGTAATCTTGACGGAGTGGTAGTTGCCATTTCGGAAAGTTTAGAGGCAAGTATTATGGCGACGATGCTTTGCAAAGAAATGGGAATTCCTCTCGTCGTTGCAAAGGCGAAAGACAAACTTCAGGGCGCGATCCTGCAAAGAGTCGGAGCGGATCGTATCGTGTATCCTGAGATCGAGATGGGAAGCCGCGTGGCAAAAAGCCTCGTGTCGAAAGAATTTGTGGACTGGATCTCTCTTTCAAATGATTACAGTATGGTAGAGATCGTCGTGCCGCAAAACTGGGTAGGAAAGAGTCTTGTCGATCTCGGAGTCAGAGAGCGTCTGGGAATCAATGTCGTCGGTATTATCAAGAACGGAAAGATCGAAGTCGCGATCAATCCGCAGGAGCCGCTTCGGGAAAAAGAAATATTGATCGTGATCGGTTCTAACGATATTCTTGAGAAATTTGACATGAAAAACAGATAGAAAATGCAGGTGAGAAAATGATTACAAGTACATCGAATATACAAGTAAAAGAATTGCTTCGTTTGCAGAAAAAAAGCCGTGAGCGGGAGAAAGAGGGCGTATTTATCGTAGAAGGACCGCGCATGGCGGAAGAGATCCCACGGGAGCGCATTGTAAAACTGTATGTGTCGGAAAGTTTTCAGGCGAAATGCGTCAAAGAAAAAAACGATCGGTTTATTCAAGAGGCGGAAGTGATGTCGGATACGGTATTTGCGCATGTGTCGGACACGAAGACTCCGCAGGGAATCCTTGCCGTCGTACGCCGGATGGAGTATACGGCGGAAGATATTTTAGGGGAGACTCCGCATGTGCTCGTTCTTGAAAATATTCAGGATCCGGGCAATCTCGGAACGATTTTCAGGACTGCAGAGGCGGCGGGGGCTACAGGCATTGTTTTGAGCAAAGACTGTGTAGATCTGTATAATCCGAAAGTGATCCGTTCTACGATGGGAGCGATTTTTCGGATTCCGTTTATTTATACGGATGATCTGAAAGGAACGATCGACGAACTGAAACGGGAAGGAATCACGGTTTATGCGGCGCATCTTAAAGGGGAAAACTCCTATGATATGGAAGATTACAAGACGGCATGCGCATTTCTTATCGGAAATGAAGGAAACGGTCTGACAGAAGAAACTGCGGCATGTGCGGATCGGAAAATACTGATCCCGATGGAAGGCGGCGCAGAGTCGCTGAATGCAGCGGTGGCTTCGGCAGTGCTTATGTTTGAAGCGGGCAGACAAAGGCGGAACAAGAGAAAATAAGGCGGCGCGAGTCTGTAAATGATGATCAAAGTAAATGAAAACAAATGTGAATAATTGAAAGTAAATAAATACAGATAAAAAATAAATGAAAAGAGAGGATAAGACAATGGATTTAAAAGGAAGACATTTTTTGACACTGAAAGATTTTACACCGGAAGAGATCATTTATCTTTTGGACCTTGCCGCAGAATTAAAAGAAAAGAAGAAAAAAGGGATACTTGTCGATCATCACAGAGGGAAAAATGTGGCGCTGATCTTTGAAAAAGACAGTACGCGTACACGCAGTTCTTTTGAGATAGCGGCACATGATCTCGGAATGGGGACGACTTATATCGGAACGATGGGATCTCAGTTCGGGAAGAAAGAGAGCATCAAAGATACGGCAAGAGTACTTGGAAGAATGTATGAAGGAATCGAGTACAGAGGATTCGGACAGGAGATTGTCGAAGAGCTGGCTCAGTATGCGGGAGTACCTGTATGGAACGGATTGACAAACGAGTATCATCCGACACAGATGCTGGCAGATATGCTGACGATCCGTGAACATTTCGGGAAACTGAAAGGTCTGAAACTTGTATATATGGGAGATGCCCGTTATAATATGGGCAATTCGCTCATGATCGCCTGTGCAAAACTCGGACTTGATTTTGTGGCGTGTACGACAGAAGACTATTTCCCGAATGAGGAGCTTGTAGAGGAGTGCCGCGTATATGCAAAAGAATCAGGTTCTGAAATTACACTGACAAGCGATGTGAAAGAAGGAACAAAAGGCGCTGACGTCATCTATACAGACGTATGGGTATCTATGGGAGAACCTGACGAAGTGTGGGAGAAACGGATCAGAGAGCTGACTCCGTACAAAGTAACAAAAGAAGTGATGGAAAATGCAAAACCGGAAGCAATCTTTCTTCACTGCCTTCCGGCGTTTCATGATCTTGGAACGAAAGTCGGAAGAGAGATCGGCGAGCGTTTCGGAATCACAGATATGGAAGTGACGGACGAGGTATTTGAGTCTGAACAGTCGAAAGTGTTCGATGAGGCGGAAAACCGGATGCATACGATTAAAGCGGTTATGGATGCTACATTGAAGTAAAAAATAAGTAGAAAAGAAGATAAAAACAGAGAAGATACAAAGGCAAAAAGCAAGAAAGATAAAGACAACGAAAAGCTGAGAAGGTAAAAAAGATAAAAAGTCGAGAGAATAAAAAGACGAAAACTTGAGAAGGCAAAAAGCCAAGAAAGTAAAATCAGAGAAGGCGAAAAGCAGATAAAATTATGAAAGCAGAAATTTTGAAAATGCTGCGGGAAGCAGACGGGTACATTTCGGGGCAGGAAATCTGTGAGAAGTTCAATGTGTCGCGCACTGCGGTCTGGAAGGTGATCCGCCGGCTTCAGGAAGACGGCTACGAGGTGGAAGCTGTGCGAAACAAAGGGTATCGCATGGTGGAAAGTCCCGACATTTTGACAAAAGAAGAAGTGGAAAGCTGTATGCATACGGAATGGGCGGGAAGAAATGTCGTATGTTATAAAGTGACGGATTCAACGAATCTGCGCATCAAGCAGATGGGAGATGAAGGCGCTTTAGCCGGAACGCTGGCTGTGGCGGAAGAGCAGACGGCGGGAAGAGGGCGCAGAGGACGTTCGTGGGAATCACCTGCCGGAGCGGGGATCTTTATGTCGGTTCTTTTAAGACCGAAGATCACGCCGGATAAAGCGTCTATGCTGACGATCGTGACGGCGTGCAGTACGGCGAAAGGAATAAAAAAATATTTTGAAAATGAGGGAGCTTCCTGTCCGGATATTCAGATTAAGTGGCCGAACGATCTCGTTGTCAACGGGAAAAAACTGGCAGGTATTCTCACGGAGATGAGTACGCAGATCGATTATATCAATTATGTGACCGTCGGGATCGGAATTAATGCAAACACAAAAAAGTTCCCGGAAGAATTAAAAGATCATGCAACATCGCTGTATCTTGAATGCGGACATATGGTGAAACGAGCGTCTGTCATTGCGTCGATCATGAAATGTTTTGAGGAAGATTACCGCCTGTTTCTTGAGACGGAAGATTTATCCGGACTGATGGAAACGTATATGTCGATGCTTGTCAACCGGGATCGGGATGTTCTTGTGCTTGATCCAAGCGGAACATATAAGGCAAAGGCGCTGGGGATCGATAAAAACGGAGAGTTGATCGTGAGAAGGGAAGACGGAACTTCGGAACATGTCTATGCCGGAGAAGTCTCGGTCAGAGGTGTGTACGGTTATGTATAAATGCATGTGCGGGATAAGAAATGCATGCATAGGATAAGCTGAGAGATATGGATGAGTATAGACGAACTAAATGCAGATTTTAAGTTCGGAAAAAACAGGAAAAAGAGAGGTAATGTATGGAAGAAGAGGTTGTGCTTTGTGCGGCAAGCGCATATGAACAGAAATTTTATTTGAATCCTCAGTTTGAGTCGCTGCCGGAAGCAGTGCGTCAGGAACTGCAGATCATGTGCGTATTGTATACGGAAGATGTGGGAGGCATTCTCCTTGTCGTATATGATGAAGAAGGAAATCTCGAGTTAAAAGTAGAGCACGAAGAAAATGATTTTGCTTTTGATGAGATAGGAAGTGTGCTGAAGATCAAACAGCTTCAGCAGACGAAAAGAGAATTGTTTGAATCGCTTGAAACATTTTACAGGGTGTTTTATCTCGGAGAGGAGTAGGGTGTGGAATTTTTACAAAAGGTCATCCAACTGTATGCTGAGAGAAAAGAATGGTTTCTGGATTTGTTTGCGGCACATGTGGGGCTGGCTTTAACGGCGGCTGTGAGCGCGGGGATCATAGGACTTCTTTTAGGGATTTTTATTTCGGAACATAAAAAAGCGGCAGGTCCCGTTCTGACGATCGCAAATATCGGTTATACGATTCCGGCGATCTCACTTCTGGGAATGCTGATCCCGGTTTTGGGGATCGGAGATAAGACGGCGATAACCGCTCTTACGATTTACGGCATCATGCCGATGGTGCGAAATACGTATGCGGGAATTACCGGCGTCGGGGAAGAAGTAGTCGCGGCGGCGGAAGGAATGGGGAGCACGCGCTTCCAGATCATGACAAAAATCAAACTTCCACTGGCAGCGGGAGTCATCATAGCAGGCGTAAGAAATATGGTCGTTATGACAATCTCTGTGTCGGCGATCGCGTCGTTTATAGGAGCGGGAGGTCTTGGAGTAGCGATTTACAGAGGTATTACGATCTATGATTCGGCAATGACGTTTTGCGGTAGTTTTCTGATCGCGCTTCTGGCGATCGTAAGCGATCTTTTGCTCGGATTGCTGGAACGGAAAGTGAAAAAGAAAACAGGCATAAAAAACAGATAAAACAGGAAAACATAAATAAAAAAACATAAATAGAAAAATATAAATAGAAAAATATAAACAGAAAATCATAAAAGGACACTATGAATAAGGAGGCAAAAGATGAGATTAAAGAAGATCACGGCGCTTTTTCTGACCGGCGCGCTTATACTTTCGATGGCCGGATGCGCGGGAAACGGAAGCAAAGATAAGAAAGAAGGAAGTGCGGGAAACGAAGCTCAAGAACCGGTTAAGATCGCCACAAAGCCGATGACAGAGCAGTTTATCCTCGGAGAAATGTTGAAAAAGCTTATCGAGGAGAAGGCAGGTTATGAAGTAGAACTTACAAAAGGTATCGGCGGAGGAACGAGCAATATCCAGCCGGCAATGGAAAAGGGAGAGTTTGATCTCTATCCGGAATATACATCCAGCGGATGGATTCTTGTGCTCGGACATAAGGCAGGTGAAGTAAGCGATGATAAGATGCTTGCAAAACTTCAGGAAGAATACGAAGAAAAATTCGATATGACGTGGGTAGGGCTGTATGGTCAGAACAATACGTATGCCGTTGTCGTAAGAGAAGATACGGCAAAGAAATACAATCTTGAGACATGCTCGGATCTGGCGGCGGTTTCGGATCAGCTTGTTTTCGGAGGAAACCCGGATTATATCGAGAGAGCGGACGGTCTTCCGGGGATGTCTGCGGCGTATGGATTTCAGTTTAAAGAGATCAAAGATATTGATATCGGTTTGAAATATCAGGCGCTTAGAAACGGTGATATTGATGTGACGAACGGGTATACGACAGACGCTCAGATCAGTCAGGATGATGTGAGAGCGTTAAAAGACGATAAGTCTTATCAGGTAAATTATTTTTGTTCAACGGTTGTCCGCAAAGATGCGCTTGAAAAATATCCGAAGCTCAAAGAGACGTTAGAGCTGATGGACGGAATTCTTACAGATCAAAAAATGGCGGAACTGAATTATCAGGTTGAGGAAGAAGGACGTGACGAAGCGGAAGTGGCGGAAGAATTTTTAAAAACGTCCGGGTTACTGTAAAATATTTTCCGAAAACCGTGAGAACAGAACCGTTTGAAGAAACTTTTGGAAGAAACAAAAAAGTACAGGGGAATGAATGCGTATGGAAATGATACGTCTGGAACATGTGACGAAAAGCTTTGGCAGATATAAAGCATTGGATGATGTGAGCATTGTTGTGGAAGAAGGCGAATTTTTGACGGTGATCGGCAGATCGGGATGTGGAAAGACGACGATGCTTCGGGTGATAAACGGATTGCAAAAGCCGGATTCGGGAAAAGTATATGCGGCAGGGGAAGACGTAGGAGAGGCAGATTTGATCCGGCTTCGAAGAAAGATCGGCTACGTGATACAAAATAAAGGGCTTTTTCCTCATATGACTGTTGAAAAAAACATTATTTACGTTCCTGTTATAAGCGGACAGAAGGATAAACGGCAAAACCGGAAACTGGCGGAAGAATTGATCGGTCTGGTCGGTCTGGAGCGTGAGATGCTTGACCGTTATCCCGAAGAACTCTCCGGAGGTCAGCAGCAAAGAGTCGGGATCGCAAGGGCGCTTGCGTCCCGCCCGAAACTTCTTCTGATGGACGAGCCATTCGGGGCGCTGGATGAAATTACAAAGCGGGCTATGCAAAATGAACTTCTGGCATTACAGAAAAAATTAGGAATGACAGTCGTGTTTATTACGCATGATATCAGGGAAGCGATGAAATTGGGAGACCGGGTTCTTGTGATGGAGCAGGGAAAGATCGCGCAGTGCGATACGCCGGAAAATGTAAAGAAAAATCCGGCGGATGAATTTGTGAAAGAACTGATCGGATGAAAAAACTATGAAAAAACGTGATCTGACAAAAGGAAATGTGACGGCTGTAATGCTGCTGTTTGCCGTGCCGATGATCCTTGGAAACATCATGCAGCAATGTTACAATCTGGCAGATACATGGATTGTCGGGAGGTTTGTCGGCGCGGAAGCGCTGGCGGCTGTCGGAAGCGCATATACGCTTATGACGTTTTTAAATTCGATCCTGATCGGCATGTGTATGGGGAGCGGAGCGCTTTTTTCAATCTGTTATGGCCGAAGAGCGTTAAGAAAACTAAAAGAATATATTGTTTCATCGTTTGTGCTTATTTTTTCAGTGACAGTGATTTTGACGATTGTTTCATATGTGTGCCTTGATCCGATTCTCACGCTGATGCAGATTCCGGCGGATATTTACGGATTGATGCGCTCTTATATGGGGCTGATCCTCGCCGGATTGATCTTTGTTTTTCTCTATAATTATTTTGCGTTTCTGCTCCGTTCATCGGGAAATTCGGTGATTCCTCTGATTTTTCTCGGCGTCGGAACTGCGCTTAATATCGGACTGGATTTTTTCTTTGTCGCAAAACTCGGGCGCGGAGTGAAAGGGGCGGCTGAGGCAACGGTTCTTGCTCAGGCAGCGGCAGGACTTGGAATCGCATTATACGCTCTTGTGAAAGAACCGGAACTTAACATGAAGAAAATGAAAGAAGAGGGGATCGGTATAAGGGCAGATCTTTTGAAAGAGATCTTTTCTTATTCTGCATCGACGGGAATCCAGCAGTCTGTGATGAATTTCGGGATACTTATGGTTCAGGGACTTGTGAACAGTTTCGGAACATCGGTTATGGCGGCGTTCGCTGCAGGGGTAAAGATTGATACATTGGCATATATGCCGGCACAGGAATTCGGGAATGCATATTCGATATTTATCTCGCAGAATTATGGGGCGGATAAAAAAGAACGGATCAGAAAAGGAACAAAAAGCGCTGCCGTGACTGTCATAATGTTTTGCGCGGCGGCATCTGCGGCAGTCTTTTTCGGAGCAGAGTTTTTGATGGGGATTTTTATTGATCCGCAGAAAACACAGATCATTCAGATCGGAACAGGGTATTTGAAAACAGAGGGAGCGTGTTATTGCGGGATCGGAATCCTGTTTTTGCTCTACGGATATTTCCGGGCAGTGGAAAGACCGAAAGTTTCTCTTCTTCTTACGATCCTCTCACTTGGAACACGGGTTGTCCTTGCCTATGCATGTGCGCCGTTGTTCGGCGTTGGAGCGATCTGGACGGCGATACCGATCGGCTGGGCGATGGCGGATGCGGCAGGAATCATCCTGTTAAGACGCGGCGAGCGTACTAACAGGATGAATGAAATTATGTAATTGTCGTCTGTCAACGTATAAACTGTTTTCTGTAAGCGGTAGGAGTCATGCCGCATATTTTTCGGAAACATTGGGAAAAATAGCTTGAAGAAGAGAAGCCGCACTGTTTTGCAATCGCTGCCTGGTTCAGATCCGTTGAAGTAAGAAGTTCCTGACTTGTGAAGATCCGTTTCTGAGCAAGATAGTTCATAGGCGCGATCCCGTAAATTTCGGTAAATGTATGGGCAAAATAATATTTATTCAGATGGGTCAGCTCCGCAAGTGTGTCAAGAGTGATGTTTTCTCTGAAGTTAGAATCGATGAAGCGCTTTGCGTAACTGCATTCGCGGGTAATCTTTTTTGAGGAAGGAAGCATTTCTACGGGCGATCCGGTATGTCGTGAAAGTTGAATGATGAGAGCTTCGAGAAGATTTTGACAGATCGTCTCGTAGCTTTCTTTTTGTTCGTCCATCTCCCGGAGGATCGTATGAAAGTAGAAGTCGAGATTTTCGGAGAAATCTTCGCACTGTATATTTAAATATTCTTTGTCGTTATAAATAAGAAAGTTTAGTCCCTCCACGCCGAGGACAATGTATTCCAAGGGAGAATTTTTGTCTGAAACTTCCGTGTGGCGGATGCTCGGGTTGATGATGATCAGATTCTGTTTTCGGATCGGAAATGATTCTTCTTCTACAATGAAGCTTCCGCATCCGTTCAGTACGTAAAAAAGCTCGGAAAAATAATGGGTGTGCGGGTAGCTTTCCCAGTCTTGTTCGTACTTTGAATAACTGGAGTAGAGCAGGCGGTACGGCATTTGCGAAAATGTTGTTTCCTGATTAGAAGTGTTGAATGAATGTCGTATATTTCCCATAAATACAGCCTCCGTTGTTTATCTGGAATAGTTTAGAAATTTTGTTTTTAACTAAAAAAGTAAAAAAATTAATGTGTTTATTATAGTGAATTCTTTAAAAAAAATCAAGGGAAAATGGATGTATTGTAGAAGCGGCGAAAAAAGAAATTATATATAATGCACAAAAAAATAAATATAAAAAAGTTTTTGTCGGAAAAACGCAAAAAAAGTCGGGGGAAATACAAAAAAGCAATATTTATAAAAAAAAGGACAAGAATGGGTATTGAAAAATTATCGGATTTCGTTTATTCTAAGACCAAGAGAAACAAATCGTTAAATAAAGGAGGACCAACGATTATGAAAAAGAAAAAACTGATCAGTCTGTTACTTGTTGCTTCTATGGCATTCAGCCTTGCAGCTTGTGGTTCATCAGGCGGAGACGACAAAGACGCTGACAAAGGTGGAGACGAAAAAACACTGAAGGTTGCAGCGGTAGAAACAGCTTACGGCGCAGACATGTGGAAAGAAGTTTGCTCAGCATTCGAGAAATCTCACGAAGGCGTTAAGGTTGAACTTACAATCGACAAAAAGCTCGAAGATGTAATCAACCCGCAGATGAAATCCGGCGAGTATCCGGACGTGATCTTAAGAGCTGTAGGAGCTGAATCGGGAATCACAGAGACATTCGTAAAAGACAACAACCTTGTTGATCTGACAGATGTTCTTGATATGACAGTACCGGGCGAAGAAGTAACTGTAGGAGACAAGATCCTTCCGGGATTCGTTGAGAATACAATTACAAATCCGTACGGAGACGGAAAAACATATCTGATGCCGATGTTCTACGGCCCATGCGGACTGTTCTACAATGCAGGACTGTTTGAGGAAAAAGGCTGGGATGTTCCGACTACATGGGATGAGATGTGGGCACTTGGCGACAAAGCGAAAGAAGAAGGAATCGCATTGTTTACATATCCGACAACAGGTTACTTTGACGCATTCTTCTATGCTTTGATGCATGAGACAATGGGAGACGATTTCTCTAAAGCGCTGACATATGAAGATGGTATCTGGGATACAGAAGGCGCTAAACAGGCATTTGACATTGTTGCAAAACTTGCTACATATACAGAAAAAACAACACCGGCTAATGCAAACGACAACGATTTCCGTAAGAACCAACAGCTTGTACTTGACAACAAAGCGCTGTTCATGCCGAACGGAAACTGGGTAATCGGCGAGATGGAAGATGCTCCGAGAGCAGACGGATTCGAGTGGGGATTCACAGCTCTTCCGGCTGTTAAAGAAGGCGGAGAGAGAGCTTCTTACACATTCTTCGAGCAGATCTGGATGCCGGCAGAAGCAAAAGAGCAGGATCTCGGAAAAGAATTTATCGCTTACCTGTACTCTGATGAAGCAGCTAAGATCTTCTTCGATAAAGGCGGAGCAGTTCAGCCGATCGAAGGAATGTCTGATATGATCACAGATGATAATACAAAACTGTATTACTCAATCTACGACACAGGCGCAGTTGCAGTTATGGATGCATTCGCAGCAACAGAGCCGATCGAAGGTCTTACAACACGTTCTACATTCTTTGATCCGGTTAACTCTCTTGTAACTGGAGACAAGACAGAGCAGGATTGGATCGATCAGATCAAAGCTGACAGTGCTAAATTCCATGAAGCGCTGAAATAAATAAAAAATAAATCACCGGAAATTTACCGGTTCTGATGACCGGAAGAATATCACAGGTGTAGGCGGGCGGTGAATCTGTTTTCACCGCCCGTTTTATCCTGACAGGAGATGAATTAATGAAAGCAAGAAAAGGAAAAGGGCTGTTTGTATTTTGCTGTCTTGCCCCGGCAGCGATATTGTTTATCGTATTTATGATCCTGCCTACGATCGATATTTTCCGTATGTCTATGTTTAAATGGGGTGGATATACAGATAATAAGACATTTGTAGGATTGGACAACTTTAAAATACTTTTCAAGAGTGACAAATTTTATCAGGCGTTCCAGAACTCGATTTTGCTGATCGTTCTTGTTACACTTGTAACATTTACATTTGCGCTTGTATTTGCTTATATTTTGTCACGGGAAAAAATTAAAGGAAAAACATTTTTCAGTGTTATTTTTTACATTCCGAACATTTTGTCGGTAGTAGTTATCAGTGCTATTTTCTCGGCAATCTATGATCCGAACCTCGGACTTTTGAACTCTTTTTTGAATCTGTTCAAAGGAGCGGAAAACCCGACGCTTTGGCTTGGAGATCAGAAGATAGTTATTTACAGTATTGTGATTGCACTTGTATGGCAGGCAATCGGTTACTATATGGTTATGTATATGGCAAGTATGGCAAACGTGCCGGAAAGCCTTTATGAGTCGGCGGCTTTGGAAGGCGCGGGAAAGATCAGACAGTTCTTTACGATCACAATTCCGCTGATCTGGACAAACATCAGAACAACACTTACATTCTTCGTTATCAGTACGATCAATATGAGTTTCCTGCTTGTAAAAGCAATGACAAACGGCGGACCGGACGGAGCGTCAAATGTATTCTTAAGTTATATGTATCAGGAAGCGTACACGAACTCTTCCTATGGATATGGTATGGCGATCGGTGTTATGGTATTCCTCTTCTCGTTTGCACTTGCGGGAATTCTGAATGTGGCAACAAAACGTCAGGAAATCGAATTTTAAGGGAAGGAGATCAAGATGGGAAAAACAAAAGTAAAAGAGTCAAAAAAACCATTGACACTTTCAAAAGTGGTAGTATATATCTTATTAATTCTCCTTGCGATCACAATTATCATTCCGGTCGGCTGGGTATTTGTTGCATCTGTTAAGCAGAATTCAGAGTTTTACGGAAGTCCGTGGGTACTTCCGGAGAAGATTTATTTCCAGAACTTTATCGATGCGTGGGAGAAGGCGAGCATGGGAACTTACATGCTCAACTCAGTGATCGTAACAGCGCTTGCATTGCTTTTGCTGATCGTGATCTCTCTTCCGGCGGCATATGTATTGTCCAGATTCAAGTTTAAAACGTCAAAATTCTGGAACGTACTTTTTATGGCAGGCCTGTTCATTAACGTAAGTTACATTGTTGTACCGATCTTCCTTATGCTCAATAACTGGGATAAAACGCTTCGTCAGCTCACAGGAGGTACGTTCTTTTTGAACAACCTGTTTGTGCTGGCTCTTGTGTATGCGTCTACGGCGCTTCCGTTTACGATCTATCTTTTGTCCGGATATTTCAGATCTTTGGCAAAAGATTTTGAAGAAGCCGCTTATGTAGACGGAGCAAGTTACTTTACAACGATGGTAAAGATTATTTTCCCGATGGCAAAACCGAGTATTGTTACGGTAATCTTGTTCAGTTTCCTGTCATTCTGGAATGAATACATTATTTCAATGACACTTCTGACAAAACCGGAACTGAAAACTCTGCCGGTAGGACTTATGAACTTGATGGCGGCGCAGAAATCTGCAGTTCAATACGGTCAGATGTATGCAGGTCTTGTTATTGTTATGCTGCCGACGTTGATTTTGTATATCTGTGTACAGAAGAAACTGACACAGGGTATGACACTCGGCGGATTGAAGGGTTAGGAGGTTGATATCATGGATGAAAGAACAAAACAGGTTTTAGTAGGAATCATTGTTGCTGTTATTTTTATCGCGTCTGTAGCCCTTATCATTATCGGTCAGAAAAATATCGGACCGCAGGGGCTTCTGACAATGCTTGCAGGACTTGCGGGTCTGATCGGACTTCTTGCTTTTTATAATCATAAATATAAATAGCAAAATATAACAGAAAATAGAAAAAGAAAAGCAGAAAAAGAAAACAGGAAAGAACAAAGAGGGTATAATTCATGGAAAATTCAAAAGGACTTGTGACCATCCCTACAGATCTCGACGTTGTTCCCGAGACTTTGGAACTGATGAAGCGCTGGGGAGCAGATGCGATCAGAGACTGTGACGGTACAGATTTTCCGGAGGCGCTCAAAGACGCAGACGCGGAAATTTATTCTACATATTATACGACAAGAAAAGACAATGAGTGGGCGAAGGCAAATCCGGAAGAGATACAGCAGATGTATCTTATGACGCCGTTTTATACGGCTGATTCCGAGAGTCTGTCGATTGAGATCATGAAAGGTCTTTATCCTGACATGCTCAGTCCGAATACACGGGATGACATTAAGCGTTGGTGGGAGGTTGTAGACCGCACGACAGGAAAAGTCGTTCCGACAGACGAGTGGGATTATAATGAAGAGGAAGGAAAGGTTACGATCAAGGCAGTTCCGTTCCATGAGTATACTGTGAGCTTCCTCGCCTATATCATGTGGGATCCGGTGCATATGTACAATGCCGTAACAAATGACTGGAAAGATGTAGAGCATCAGATCACCTTTGATGTCCGTCAGCCGAAGACACATGAGTATACATTGAAACGTCTGAGAAAATTTATTGAGGATCATCCGTATGTAAACGTACTTCGTTTTACAACATTTTTCCATCAGTTTACACTTGTATTTGACGAGCTTGCCCGTGAGAAATATGTAGACTGGTACGGATATTCGGCGTCGGTAAGTCCGTATATCTTAAAACAGTTTGAAGAAGAAGTGGGATATCCGTTCCGCGCGGAATATATTATCGATCAGGGATATTACAATAATCAGTATCGTGTTCCGAGCAAAGAATTTCAGGATTTTCAGGCGTTCCAGAGAAGAGAAGTTGCCAAGATCGTAAAAGAGATGACAGAGATCACGCACGAATGTGGTAAAAAAGCAATGATGTTCCTCGGAGATCACTGGATCGGAACAGAGCCGTTTATGGAAGAGTTTAAAACACTTGGTATTGACGCTGTTGTAGGAAGCGTAGGAAACGGTTCGACGCTTCGTCTGATCAGTGATATCGAAGGAGTGAAATATACAGAAGGACGTCTGTTGCCGTACTTCTTCCCGGATGTGTTCAACGAGAACGGAGATCCGGTCAAAGAAGCAAAATATAACTGGGTGACAGCAAGAAGAGCAATCCTTAGAAAACCGATCGATCGTATCGGATACGGCGGTTATCTTAAACTTGCGCTTCAGTTCCCGGAATTCCTTGATTATGTAGAGCAGGTATGCAACGAGTTCCGTACGCTTTATGCAAATGTAAAAGGAACGACACCGTACTGCGTGAAGAAAGTCGCAGTGCTTAACTGCTGGGGCAAGATGAGAGCATGGGGATGCCATATGGTACATCATGCACTGTATCAGAAACAGAACTATTCATATGCAGGAATCATCGAGTCGCTGTCAGGAGCGCCGTTTGACGTTGTATTTATCAACTTCCAGGATATTCTGGATAATCCGGCGATCCTTGACGATATCGATGTGATCATCAATGTCGGGGATGCAGATACGGCGCATACAGGAGGAGAATGGTGGGAAAACCCGAAGATCATCGAAGCGATCCGCGGATTCGTTTACAACGGCGGAGGAATTATCGGTGTCGGCGAACCTTCCGGTCATCAGTATCAGGGACATTTCTTCCAGCTTGCTAACGTATTCGGTGTAGAGGAAGAAACGGGCTTCACACTCGGATACGACAAATACAACTGGGATGAGCATGAACACTTCATTTTGGAAGATTCTGAAGAAGTAGATTTCGGAGAAGGCAAGAAGAATATTTATGCTCTTCCGAGTGCAACGATCCTTGTGCAGAAAGAAAAAGAAGTACAGATGGCAGTAAACGAATTCGGAAAAGGACGCGCTGTTTATATCAGCGGACTTCCGTACAGCTTCGAGAACAGCCGTGTACTTTACCGTGCAGTGCTTTGGAGCACACACAGCGAAGATGAGCTGAACAGATGGTTCAGTACAAATTATAATGTAGATGTACATGCTTATCCGAAGAACAACAAATACTGTGTTGTAAATAATACGGATGAGCCGCAGCAGACAACGATCTACCGCGGAGACGGAAGCAGCTTTGAGCTTGCTCTTGAGCCGAACCAGATCATCTGGTATGAGATCGCGTAATGTCTGGATCGTATCGTGCAGGCAGTGTTCTGCCGATTCATTTGCGGTCGTTTTGTTGGGGAACAGACGACAGCAGAAAAGTTTGTGAAAAAGAAAATAGAATGAATGAAAAAATATTACGGTTCATATGTATATATGAGCCGTAATATGATATTGGAGGAAAGCAATGGCGAAACGTGAGAAAAATCCGGCATCGGATAAAACGGGAAACGACACAGGCATCTCGTTGCTTGTGCTCGGTATTGTGAGCGTTATTTTCGCACTTTGGATTCCGATCGTCGGGATCGTTCTGGGGACTGTATCGCTTGTAAGAGTGCGGAAAAGAAATGATCTGTCAGGAACAGCCATGGCAAAGGCAGGAAAAGTCTTAAGTATCGCGGGAATATGTATAGCCGTTGTAAACTGGATTCTGGCAATCGTCCTTACATTTATGACGTTAGCATAAGCATGATAAGAATAGCATAGGAAAGAGGAGCAGACAGGAGAAATGTTAGCATACACATATGAAGAAAACGGAAAGTTTGTTTTGAAAGAGAAAGAAAAACCAACGCTGCAAAGTGAGGACGACGCGATCGTACGTGTGACTTTGGCAAGTATTTGTTCCAGCGATCTCCATATCAAACACGGCGCCGTTCCGAGAGCAGTTCCGGGGATAACGGTCGGTCATGAGATGGTCGGGATCGTGGAAGAGACAGGAAGGCGTGTGACAAAGGTAAAACCCGGAGATCGTGTCACTGTAAACGTCGAAACATTTTGCGGGGAATGTTTTTTCTGTAAAAATGGGTTTGTGAATAATTGTACGGATCAAAACGGCGGCTGGGCGCTCGGATGCCGGATCGACGGCGGGCAGGCGGAATATGTCCGTGTTCCTTATGCCGAGCAGGGGTTAAATAAGATTCCGGATTCGGTGACGGATGAAGCCGCTCTTTTTGTAGGAGACGTCCTCGCAACCGGGTTTTGGGCGGCGCGGATTTCAGAGATCGGAGAAGAGGATACGGTCGTCATTATCGGAGGAGGACCTACGGGAATTTGTACGCTTTTGTGCGTGATGCTTAAGAATCCCGAAAAGATTATTTTATGCGAAGTAGATCCGAAGAGGATCGCATTTGTAAAGGAACATTATCCGGACGTACTTGTCGTGAATCCGAAAGAGACGGATGCAGAACGATTCGTGAAAGAAAACAGCAGGCATAACGGGGCGGATCGAGTTTTGGAAGTGGCGGGAAGCTCGGATACATTTGAACTTGCATGGAAGGTCGCGCGCCCGAATGCGATTGTCACAGTCGTGGCGCTCTATGAAGAAAACCAGACGCTTCCGCTTCCGCAAATGTACGGGAAAAATCTTATTTTCAAAACAGGAGGCGTAGACGGATGTGACTGCGATGAGATATTGAAACTGATCGAGCAGGGACGTATCGACACAACGACGCTTATCACACATACATTTCCGCTGGAAGAAATAGAACAGGCATATGATATTTTTGAAAATAGAAAAGATAATGTGATCAAGATCGCAGTCAGTCACATTTAATTGTGATCATCGTAATGTAATCACTTCGGTCTTTGATAGACATTTCATTTAGTCCTTCTTCGTATGCATACCCTGTAAGCGTCAGATTGTGTTTGCGGGCATAATAAAGGATCGAGCGGTAGATTTCGGGAAGTTTTCCCCAGTCACCGATGCAAAAAGCGCGCAGATATGTTCCGGCAGGCAGGATTTCATCATATACGTCAGAAGTTTGCGGGCAGTATGCAAAGAAGGAGTGATAGCTGTTAAAACTGTTTTTTTGGATATCTTCTATGGAAATACAGCTTCCGAAATTGTCATAAAGATGAAATAATTTTTTCAGGCGGAGAGAGAACTCCGCGGCGATGGAAAAATCGTCTTCGTCGTATTCTCCCGAAATAGGGGATGAGAAGATGATCTTTCTCTCGGGCAGCGTACAGCGTTCGATCGTTCCGTGCTGCGAATACATTCCTATTTTTAATCTCTCTGCTTTTTGTTCTAAAAAAGCCTGTGCAGATAAAAGCTGTTCGATGGACTCGTCGATCAGCTTTTTCTTTTTTGTCATCATCTCTGTAAAAGATTCGTCGGAAGGGCGGGATGAGTAATCTTTGATCTCGTCTATGGACAGACCGATCTTGCGCAATGTAAGGATCAGTTCTAACTCTGTAAATTGAAAGCATGTATAGTAGTGGTATCCGTTCTCTCCGATAATTTCGGGGCGGAACAGCCCGATTTCATTGTAATAGTGCAGCGTGCGTTTGTTGACTCCGGTCAGTTTTGCAAATTCCCCGGAAGAATATAAATAATTTTTTCGATTCATAAAAAACTCCTTGACTGTACAGTTACTGTACATTATATGATACATGATGAAAAGAAGAAAATCAATGATAAAGCGCAGAAAGGAGATCGGGATGGAGTTTATATGTGCCGAGGAGAAACAGTGGAAAGAGATAAAAACAATTTATATGGAAGCATTTCCGAAGCGGGAGAGAAAACCATATTTTGCACTGCGGCATTCCGTAAAAACGAAAAAAGCGGTTGTTATGGCAGCAACCGAAGGTGAACAGGTGTTGGGATTTATCGTCCTTATTCCATATAAAGATATGGTAATGGCAGATTATCTGGCAGTGTCATCTAAAGTTCGCAGCAGAGGAACCGGAAGTTATATTATGCAGAATGTGTGCAGGCAGTACAAAGATAAAAAAATTGTTCTTCTGATCGAGCGCCTTGATGATAAGGCAGAGAACAAAGAACAGAGGATTGCCCGCAGAAAATTTTATTTGAAAAACGGATTTACGTCGTCTGATATTTTTATAACGGGAGCAAGCGGGGAAATGGAGATTATGAATTTCGGAGAAAAGGTTTCGGAAGAAGCGTATATAGATCTGCAGAAATATGCGCTTGGAACGGTGATGTTCAGATTGTCCAAGATCAAAGTGGCAGAGAAAACGCCGCATAAGAAAAGAGAGGAGGCTGACCAGGGATGAAAACAATATTTTCAAAAGTAAAGTTAAGGCCGGGTCAGATCGTTCAGTTGTTTTTGCTTGTATTGCTGTCGGCAGTAGGGCAGATGCTTTTACCGTCGTTTTTGGCACAGATGATCAGCCATGGCGTGGCGGAAGGAGAAAACCGTATTGTCTGGATGTATGCCGTGATCATGGCGGGAGTAACATTGTTTTCCTGCGTGATCAGTTTTCTCTCTGTTAAGATTGCATCTTATATTTCTACAGATTTTGCGGCACAGCTTAGAACTCAGGTCTTTTCTAAAGTGCAGGAGTTCTCGGCGGCAGAGATGGATCGGTTCGGAACAGCGAGTCTTGTCACAAGAAGCACTTCGGATATTACGAATGTACAGAACTTTTTGACATTGCTGCTTAGAGTCGGATTGCTTGCGCCTATGATGGCTGCGGCAGGACTAGTGTTTTCCGCAGCTACGGGAGGAGAAGTCAGTTCGGTTCTTCTTGTCGCGATACCGGTTCTTCTGACTGTATTGACGATCATCATGGTACTGGCATCGAAGTATTCGATCCGTCTGAGAAAAAAGCTCGATCAGATCAACAGATTGTTTTTGGAATCGTTGGAAGGAGTACGCGTGATCCGCGCGTTTAATAAGCAGAAGACAGAAAATGCACGTTTTGAAGAGGCAAATGAAGATTATGCGATGACGGCAATGGCAGCAGGGCGGATCACAAGCCTTCTGATGCCCGCTATCAGTGTGATCTTCGGAGTGACGACGGCGGCTGTATTGGGCATGGGCGCATATTATGTAAGTACAGGCGCTATGGAAGTAGGTTCTTTAGTGGCAAACAGCCAGTATATCAGTATGGTACTTACATCTGTGATGATGCTGTCTCTTGTCATTATGATGTTTCCTACAAGTTATGCATGTGCGAAACGAATCGCGGAAGTTTTGCAGACAGACAGCTCGATACGGGGTGGAAAGTTTCAGATGGAAAATCGTCCGGTGCGCGGAACGGTTGAGTTTCGTCATGTGACATTCGCTTATCCGGGAGCGGATGAGCCGATCCTGAAAGATATTAGTTTTGAATCCCGTTCGGGAGAAGTTACGGCGATCATCGGAGGAACGGGACGGGGAAAATCAAGTATATTAAAACTGATCCCCAGACTTTATGATCCGATGTTCGGAGAAGTGCTGATCGACGGAGTGAACGCGAAAGAATACCGCACGGAAGATCTTCGTTCTTTGATCGGATACGTACCGCAGAAAAATGTTCTTTTCTCGGGAGATATTGCAGATAATCTTAATTTCGGAAATGAAAACGGAACGGAAGAAGACTGGAAACAGGCGGCAAAGACTGCCTGTGCGGATGAGTTTATCTGTAAGAAGAAAGAAGGATATCACGATTCGGTCGCCCAGGGCGGCACGAACTTATCCGGCGGGCAGCGTCAGCGTATGGCGATAGCGAGAGCGATGATGAAAAAACCGGAAATTTATGTGTTTGACGATAGTTTTTCTGCTTTAGATATGAAGACTGACCGTCAGCTCCGTCAGAATCTGAAGGAAAGCATCGAAGATGCAACGGTCATCATGGTAGCGCAAAGGATTAGCACAGTTCTTGACGCAGACCGGATATTAGTAGTTGACGACGGGCAGATCGTAGGAAACGGAACGCACAGGGAATTGTTGGATACTTGTCCGCTTTATCGGGAAATTGCAGAGATTCAGTTAGGAAAGGAGGCGCTTTGATATGAAAAATACGACAATATTTAAGAGGCTGCTGGGCTATTTAAAAGCGTACAGACTTCGGTTATTTTTTGTACTGCTTTCAGCAGTTATCAGCACTGCCTTTATGGTTCTTGCTCCGTTTCTTGTAGGAAAGGTGACGACGACGTTGTTTGCAAGTATTGCCGATAAAGTTTTTTACTGGGAAACGATCATCTGGCTTTTGGCGGCGTTGGTAGCGTTATATTTTGTATCACAGTTGTTTTCCTTTTTGCAGGGATTCGGTATGGCAAAGATCACTGCAAATGTGATGCAGACGATCCGCAGGGAAATCGATGAGAAAATGCATCGGCTGAAACTGAATTATTATGACGTTCATACACACGGAGATATTCTCAGTGTAATTACAAACGATGTAGATACGATCAACAATACGATCAGTCAGAACTTAACTTCGATCGTAACACAGGTTACGACTGCCATCGGCGTACTTATTATGATGCTGATGATCAGCCCGAAGCTGTCTTTGATCCCGATTGTTATGGTGCCTCTTTCTCTATTGAGCGCCGCAGGAGTGATGAAAGCGAGCGAAAAGTATTATGGAGAACAGCAGGAGCTTCTCGGTAAGCTGAACGGATATGTAGAAGAGATGTATAACGGACAGTCCGTTGTGCAGACGTTTAATTATCAGGAACGTGCGAAAAAGAAATTTTCTCAGTTGAATGACGCGCTTAAAAACAGTTCAAGAAAAGCGGAGACAACAGCAGGGGCGATCAGTCCGATTACAACTCTTGTGAATGATCTTGGGTATGTTCTTTGCGCCGCTTTAGGATGTCTCTGGGCGATCGCCGGAAAGATCGCAGTCGGAAACGTACAGGCTATGTTGGAGTATACATGGCGTTTTGCAGAGCCGTTTTCCGCAATCGCCGGAATGGTAGGAAGTTTCGGAGCGGCAGCGGCAGCAGGAAACCGTATTTTCGGACTGCTTGACGCAGAAGAGGAAATTCCGGATTCAGACCAGTGCATCGTACCTGATGACCGCAGCGGTCGCGTTACATTTGAAAATGTGACGTTCGGATATACGCCGGATCATCTTTTGATGAACGGGATCGATTTGACGGTAGAACCGGGGCAGAAAGTTGCGGTAGTAGGACCTACCGGAGCGGGAAAAACAACGCTGATCAATCTTTTGATGCGCTTTTATGAGGTAAATAACGGATCGATCAAAGTGGACGGAACTAAGATCACGGATATGCCAAGGGAAGAACTGCGCGACAGATTCGGTATGGTTCTTCAGGATACATGGCTGTTTGAAGGAACGATCGGAGAGAATATCGGATATGCCGAGGATAATATGAAGAAAGAGAAAATAGTAGAAGCCGCGAAATCGGCATGCGCCCACAGTTTCATCAAAACACTCCCGGGCGGATACGATATGACGCTTAGTAAAGGAGCGGAGAACATTTCGCAGGGAGAACGCCAGCTTCTGACGATCGCAAGAGCGATCGCTTCCGATCCTGAGATCATGATCTTAGACGAGGCGACAAGTAACGTAGATACCCATACGGAAGTTCTTATTCAAAAAGCGATGGCAGAACTGATGAAAGGACGCACAAGTTTTGTGATCGCCCACAGACTTTCTACGATCCGTGACGCAGATATGATCCTTTATATGGAAGACGGAGATATCAAAGAAGTCGGAAATCATGAAGAACTGATGAAAAAGAACGGGAAATATGCGGCTCTTTATATGAGTCAGTTTGCGTAACCGGATTATAGAAATTTTACAGCGGGGCAAAGGAACTGAAATAGAGGGGAAAGATGCACTATTCGTAAAATACTGGAAATTCGTTGTTTTTTGTAAAAAACGCTTGCAGAAAGTAAAAAAAGAAAGTATATTATCAAATGGGAAAAATAGTGTAACAGAATAATAACCGGAGTCTTGCGTGATCTATTCCACAACTCTCCGGTTATATTTATGTAAAGGTATATTTTGTAAGGAGGGAAAGCATGAAGATGCAGAAGAACAAGAAACTTGTGCAAGCTGCTGCGGTAGGACTTTCAGTCTGTGTGCTAGCAGGAGGCGGTCTGTTCGTATGGAATATGTACGGCAAAAATGCAGAAGAAAATGAAAAGCAGATCGTATCAGATGAAGTTGCGGAAATTGAAAGCTTGAATTCACGCGACAATGTTGTAGATTTGGAGGAGCTTTTCGAGGGAGAAAAGGCGTCGGGAAAAGAAGATGTGACGAGCGAGAAAACGGAGAAGAAAGAAGATTCTTCGACGAAGTCAGGCTCTTCTCAAAAGTCGGATTCTTCTAAGCAATCAGGCGGGGCAAAAAAACCGGAGTCATCAAAAGATACAGATACATCAAAGAAGCCGGATAAGAAACCATCCAAACCGGACGAGAAGCCATCAAAACCGGATGAACAACCGTCAGAACCGGATGACAAGCCGTCTGTGCCGGATGAGAAGCCGTCCGTACCGGATGAGAAACCGTCCGTACCGGATGAGAAACCGTCCGTACCGGATGAACAACCGTCAACCCCGCAGAAACCGGCATTGCCGCAGGTGAATGAACCGGGGTGGATCACAGGTATATATTAAGGAAGGAATATGAGAGGGATGAATCAAAAGAGAAAGAGATTAGGGTTATGGATACTTTTTCTGGCGGCGCTGCTTTTGACGCAGTTCACCGTTCCGGTTAAGGCATCCGAGCCGCAGATACAAGATGTAAACATACAGATGGTTGGAGGGCAGATTCGTACGATCGATCCGATGGGGCTGCGAATGGTTGCCTGCATCAAGAAATCATATATTCAAGAGTTGGAAAAAAGCGGAGCGACGGTAAGTTATGGAATCGTACTGCTTCCGAAAAAGTATTTGACAGAAGGTCAGGCATTGACGCTTGACGGCAAGTACCTTTATAACGGCTCGGTCTATAAGCCGGCAAAAGTACCGGCAGTAAAGAAATTTTCAGAAGACAATGATAGGATTTACTTTACAGCCGTTTTGGCAAATCTGCCGAAAGAAAGATATAAAAATGATTACGCGGCGAGAGCTTATGCAGAAATCACGAGAACTGTGACAGAAGACGACGGAAAGAAAAAAACAACGACAGAAGTTGTATACAGTGAGAGTGAAATCGACCGTCAGGTATATCGGATTGCAGAAGAGGCTGTAAACGGAACTACAGAGACGGAAGAGACAAAACAGTGGCTTCAAGATAACATTCTCGCTCCGGTAGATAAACCGGAAGAACTGCCGGAAGAAGAAAAAAAGATCTCGTTTCGTCTTGGAAAAGTGTCCGGTGTGACACTGTACCATAAGACAACGTCAGAAGCCGGAGTGGAAACTGTAGAAGAAGTATCACAGTTTAATCTTACAGAATTTAAAAAAGAAGATTATCTTGTGAAAGTTGAGATGGAAGATCAGCCTGAGATATTTGCGGGAATTACGGAAGTGATCGCACCGCAGACAGAAACAGGAAAAGTAAGTTTTAAACTTGACAGAAAAGATTATACTACTTCTCAGGCAGGACAAACGATCGAAGGCGCGGTTGTAGAGTTTGGTACGAAGTCTAACGATAAAGTATCTACAAAATATATTACGATGCAGTCGCTGATCGATCAAATGAAGGCAAATCCAGGCGGAACTTATACTCTGGAGCATGATATAGACGCAAGTATGGTTCAGGGAGATGATTACCTTGTTCCGACATTTAGCGGTACGTTTAACGGAAATGGATATAAGATCAAAGGTCTGACAACAACTCTGTTCGGAACGGTTTCTGGAGGTAAGGTACAAAATGTTAAACTTGAAAATGTTTCCATTACAAAAGTAAACAGTTATAAAGATGCAGGTGGTGGAACAATAGCGAATAAAGCTCAGAAAGATGCTGTGATCGAGAACGTACATGTAAGTGGAAGTTTGAAAAGTACAAACAGCCGAGAACTTCTCGGAGGTCTTGTAGGGCGTATGGATTATGCGAAAGTAAGTAAATGCTCTGCTAATCTGGAGATTACAGGATCTTTCAATACGACGGGCGGACTAATCGGTCAAATGTCCAATCAAAATGAAGGTCCTAATATTGTAGAAAATTCATATGCTGTTGGATCAATTCGAGGAAATAGAACGAATGGGGCGCTTGGCGGACTGATCGGATGGCATAACTGTAAAACAAACTTTTCAGTAACAAATTGTTATGCCGCTATCAATATGGAACTGACTGGAACCAACAGACAGCCAGGAGGATTCATCGGATATATAGGAGAGGCTGATGCGACAGGTGTACTAAAGAGCAATGTTTCATACAGTACCGGAAATGCAGGATATAAGTTTGATGGATCAACTGAAACTATCAAATATACTACGGCACAGATTGAAAATCTTTATAGTTTAAGAGAAAGCAGACTGAAAAGAGAGAGTAGTCGTACCGGAAATACGAATCTGACTCAGATCACAGATGTTACAGTGGATAAACTTTCACAAAAAGAGTTTTACACGAACATGGGCTGGAGTGAAGACGTTTGGGATTTTGCTCCTCTGAAAGAAGGAAAAACTCCAATCCTTAGAAACAATGACTCAAATATGACGACAATGCTCCAGACAAAGGAAATCGCATCGGCAGCCGACCTGAAGAATATTAAAAATGATTTGTCAGGTGTGTATGTTCTGACTACAGATATCGATATATCGGAATCAGCGTCGGGAACAGCGGTTATCCCGGGAATATTTAAAGGAACATTAAAAGGAAACGGCCATCAGATCATCGGTCAGAAGATTCCGTTGTTCGATACGTTAGATGGAGCGACGATTGAAAACGTGAAGCTTGTACAAGGCGAGATCAATCAGAAGGGAACAGATAAAGTTGCGGCTCTGGCAAAAACTTCACAGGCAGACACTCTTATCAAAGACGTATATGTCAGAGATATGAGCGTTACGGGACAAAGTAATGTAGCAGGTCTTGTTGCAAGTATGAATAAGACAACTGTAGAAGAATGTTCTGTCAACGCCACAGTAAACGGAAAACGTGCAGGTGGATTTGCGGCAGAGATTTTAGGAGATTCAGTCGTTAAAAACAGTTATGCAAGAAGAACGGCGGATAAAGAGACATTCGCAGCAACTGAAGGCGACCTGCAGGGCGGATTTGCGGCTGTCATTAAAAAGTCAGAGCTGATCAATAACTTCAGTGAGCTTACATTAAGTCAAAAGGCAGAGGAAAAACCGGAAGAGATACCGAAAAAATCATCTGAAAAAGCGGCGAAAACGGCATGTATGGTCGGTAATTTCGTTGCAGAAAGCGGAGTAGGATCAGAAGCGGTTACAAAAGCAGAGCACAATATTTCCTTTGGTCCGAAGGAATATTCTTTTGCAGGAAACAGTACGGCGGAAAATGTTTTAACGAACTATACAGAGAACTACGAGTATACAGGAAGCGTTTCAAATGATGAGGGAACTCAAACTCCTGAACATACAGGAAAAATCGATAAAGCGACAGCAGCGCAGATTACAAATAAAACCTTCTATATAGATACACTTAAATGGGATGAGAAGATCTGGTATCTGGATGATGTGGCAGGTGGAAAAAGACCTCGTTTAAAGGCAGAAGGTGATGTTTACGGAGCTGAGGAAGAAGATACTTCAAAAGGAGAGGGCTCGGAAGGAGATTCAAACAACGCGCCTTCGGAAGAAGTAGTTTACATACAGGCGCCGGTACAGGATGAAGAAACGGAAGAGCCGCAGATGGCAGGAGAGACTCCGACAGAAGTGATCAGTTTTATCGCGCAGAAAAATGCAGAAGAGATTGCGGCTATGGACAGTCTGGAATCTGTAAAGGATTATCAGGCAGATCGAAAACTGATTTATGAAAACTTGCGGTTGTTTATGCCGTTCTATACATATGAACAGATCGTCAAAGACGGAAATAAGGTTGATCCGTCGCATGTATTAAATAAAAAGACGGTGCTTGCGGTCTATCCGATGGATGACCGTGGCAACAGAATTGTGGCATTATCCGATAAGACAGTTCAGGATATAAAAAAGATCCGTATTCAGTTTACAGATGAAACAACACCGTTGATCTATAATATTACATATATTGATACAAGGGAAAATATTGCTTCGTACAAAGTAGCGCAGATCCCTGTTCACTTTAACTTTAGAAACTATGTTGTCAGTACGACAACAACGCAGTTTAATAAACTATTGACTGCGGCAAAGGGATATGATTTTGACGGAGATATTGAAACGAGAGTTTCTCAAAAAGACAGCGCTTCTGTATTGTCGGTATACCGGAAAAATTATAACAATGTTGTCAAATCAGAGATGGAGCAGGTGCTTATTTCCATGGCGGCATCAAATCCGCAGTATCCGGTAAATACTACAAATAAAGCAGCAGAACTGATGGTAGAGGAAAATCTTATCGCAAATGGATATCTGAAGGACTTCCTCTATGCGTATAACTATATAGACCGTTGGTACGATTTTCAGATCGGCGGTATTAATATAAGAGACGTTGTGCTTTTTGACAACTCGATCTTAAAATCGGGCAAATCTCCGCGCAATCTTGTGGCAGAGATCGTACAGCTTAGCAGCAGCGGGGGACGTCAGGGAAATAGTACGCCGTCCTTCTACATCAACCGGATCTCACAGTATACGGGAATTTCAAACGTCGCTTCTTTCGTAGAATATTTTATGACTGCATACGCAGGATACACGGATGTAAACGACTGGATCATTGATAATTTCCAGGGCGGATTCATCGTAGAAGCAAGAGCGAATAATCCGAAGATCGATTCCAGATTATGGAGAATACTGAAAAACAATACGGTACAGAGAAACAACGAGCTGATCCTTCCGGTATTGTCTTATAAGACATCGAAGAACTTGTATCTGGCATCGTTCCCGACATCTCTTGTATATGGAAACTTGCAGATTTACAACGGATATCAGAATACAGATGAGTGGAGACAGCAGAAGAAGCAGCAGGTGATCAATCAGATCAATGATTTCAAGACAAGCTATGATAACTTCGTGGACGTTGCAGAAAACGGAGCACAGTCAATTAATAAAAGTAAATTCCTGATCGTCGATTCCTCTGCAAATAAAGATCACAGTCAGGATGTATTTCAGGAATTTTACAAACCGCTGCAGACGATGTGGAAGAGCAACAACGGAGCGGTAGCCGTAATATTCGGAAATCCGAATTATGATTACATTTATTATAACAGCTCTAACTTTATCGGAGATCTGACCGTCTTAAACCATGAGATGGGTCATGTGACAGATATGTGGATCTGGATGGAGAATAAAGGAAAACGTCCGGGACGTAACGGAGAGGACTATTCTAACGGATATGCGAACCAGGCAAACGTCGATTACAACATGAACTTTATGAAGACGTATGCAAGAGACGGCTCGATGGTGACAAACCTGACTCCGGACAGAATCAATACACAGGAAGAATTTAAAAGCTATTACAAAGAAGTGTTCGAGACGATCTATACGTTGGATTATCTTCAGGGCAAAGCGTACCTGGAGTTGACGCCCGCACAGCAGTCGGCGATCACATCGCAGCACAGATATGGAACGACGAACAATTACCAGAGTCGGAATCAGTCAAACAGTACATGGAGAACGATCGGCGCCGCCGAGCTTGAGAATATGAATCTTAAGACGTTGGACGATCTTTGGGATAATCAGCTGACGATCAGACCGGGACATCGGTTCGATCTTAGAAGTATGAACGATGTCGGCGTGAATAATCTCGGGGCATATCAGATCGACAGAGTGTGCTATGCAAGCTGGTACGTGCCTTACGTTGACGGAGGAACGCCGAATGCCCAGACATTTAGAAGAAACGGATACGAACTCGGCGGACTGTACGGATACAGCGACGGTCTTGTAGAGTATTTAAGTAACCGTACACAGACAGGAGATCTTGCATATTTCAAAAAGAAAATGCAGGATGAGAATTTCTCCTTTGAAACATACAGAAAGAATAAAAATAAAGAGATCGAAGAAAAGATCAAAAAGCAGAAAGAACAGGGCAACGCATATTTTGACGAGGAAGCGCTGATCGAATATTTGAAACAAAATATGATCAATTACGGAAATGGTATTAACTCCGGCGTTTCAACCGGAAACAATACGCTCAACAATATTAAAGAATCAAGAGAAAACGTATTCCGTTATCTGCAAAGAATTACGGATGAGTTCAGAAGTCCGGTTTACGCAGATACGGCAGAGTCAAGACATGCGGTAACGATTTCCACAGGGCAGGAGCTGATCGAGAAGATAAACGAGAACCCGAACGGATTCTATGTTCTTGAAAAGGACATTTCTATGGCGGACATTAATCTGACAGGAGAAGTTTATATTGACAAGACGTTTATCGGAAAACTGCAGGGGAACGGTCATAAGATTACAGACGCGCAAGGACCGCTCTTTGCAAAGATCGCCAACTCTTACGTTTCCGATCTTACGATCGTAAATAAAGAAGGCGAGACAAAGGACTGGTTCGGAAAGACAAAACAGTATACGATCATTGTCAATGAGCAGAAAAAAGAAACCGTTCAGGAAATTAAGACTTTAGAAGAATTAAAAACAGTCGGACAGAACAAATATACAAAATATGTGCTGAAAAACGATATTGACGCGTCATCCGTAACGACAGAGACGGCGGTTGTCAAAGGCATCTTCAAAGGAGAGTTCGACGGAGGCGGATTCACGATCAAAGGACTGAAAAAACCATTGTTTGAAAAAGTTCAGGAAGGAACAGTCCGCAACTTGAAGATCGAAAATGCAGAGATCAACAGTACAGAAGAAAGCAGCAAAAACGCAGTTATCACAAAAGAATCAAACCACGCTGTCTTTGAAAGCCTGAACCTGGCGGATATCAAAGTCAGCGGAGTGAGCTACAATGCGGTAGTGACAGGATATGATTATACAAGCTCTGTTTTCTCGAAAATACAGATCCGCAATGCGCAGATTACAGGTACGAAAAATTATAACGCCGTTTTGGCAGGCCGCGCATCCGGGTCGCAGATTCAGGATGTCTCTGTAATCGGAAGCAGTGTTGCACTTAGCGGAACAGACTGCGGCGGATTCATCGGAGAAGGCAAAAACGTGACGATCAGTCGCGTGTACAGCGATGCGGATATGACCGTTAATACATACACAGACGATAAGAACCGTACGCAGAGCGCCGGATTCATCGGCAATCTTACAGGCAAGAGCAGCGTAGAATATGTATTTGCGGCAGGAAAAGTAGACAATAAAACAAGCGAACAGCTTTATAACTTCATCGATACGCCGGACGCGCTGAAAACGATGGTGAAAAACAGTTTTGTTATCCAAAACGCAGGCGGAGTATCGAATATCACAGACGGCGTAGGACAGGAGATCTTGCGTGAAGTAACGTCTCAAGAGGCGGCAACGTCAGATTTCTACAAAACATCAATGACTCTGAACGAAGAGACATGGAACTTGAGTTTAGTTCCGATGAAAGGTTATCCGGAACTGAAAGGAATGGAGAAGCGAGAGGTCATCTCCGTAAAAACGGCGGAGGACTTCATGAAGATGAAAGACTTCCCGACTCAGGAATACCGTCTGAAAGCAGACATCGATCTGTCAGGAACAGAACAGACAGGAAGCGTGATACCGGAATTTTCCGGTGTGCTCGACGGAGAGAATCATAAGATCACCGGTCTGAAAGCGCCGCTGTTCGGTCAGTTAAGCGGTACGGTGTCGAATGTAGCCATTGATGCAGGTGCGATTGAAATCGGAAACAGCGTAGATACGACTGTCGGTATATTTGCGAATACGATGACAAACGCAACTGTTGAAAAAGTCATGATCGCAAACGGAAGCATCAGCAGTACAGCAGGAAAAGCGGCGGGATTCGCAGGAACTGTGACAGACTCAACTGTGAAAAATATTTTCATTCAAGGAAGAGTAAATGCAGTTTCGACAGCGTCCGGTTTCGCAGAAACGTCCCACCATTCGGTTATGGAAAATATCTATGCAAACATAGACGTAAACGGGGCAGACGGCGCAGGATTCCTTGTGAACAGTACAGGTGAAAATAGTTACAAAAATATCTGTTCAATAGGAAACGTCGCAGAAAACATGTATAAACTGGCAAAAACAGACATCACGTTTACAAATGCTTATGAGTTGTCGGCAGCAGACGGAATTAGCTCTGCGGCAGAAGCAAACGGCGTGAAAACGATCGGAAAAGAAGTGTGGACGAAAGCGTTCTATACAGAAACACTTAAGCTAGATATATCCGTATGGGATGTAGAGAATGCAGAGACGAACGGATATCCGTTGTTGAAAGAGTTCAATGTGAACTTATCTCCGATGACTGTGGAAATTCAAAAACCGCAGGATATCCGGAAGCTGAACAAACTGCCGGAAGGAAGATTTACGATCACGGCAGATCTGGATTTCACAGAGTACGGCGCGGCAGAAATTACAGAAAACATTGCGGAAAACAGCATAGAAAACAACGCAGATATAAACGCGGCTGACAGCGTGGAAAACAGCGCGGAAAATCATGCGGAAGAAACAGCGCAGGCAGGAACGTGCCTTGTGACAGAGACGTTTACAGGAAGTATAAACGGAGGCGGCCACAAAGTAAGCGGCATGAAGAGCGCGATGTTCAAACAGCTTTCAGGAAAAGTAGAAAACCTTGAATTTAGAAATATTCTTGTGGATAATGAAACAGCAGGAGCAAATGTGCTTGCGGAAACGACGCAGAGTGCAAATGTGAAAAACGTACATTTCAACGGAATTACACTGCGAGGCGCAGGGTACACAGGTATGATTGGAAAAGATACAGGATCGACATTCAGTCAGATCAGTGTACAGAACGCAGACGTGACGACAAGAGCCGATTATGCAGGTGTGTTCGCGGCAAATGCGGCAGGAACTCAAATTTTCGATGTGCTGATCACAGATACAGAAGTGGCAACGTCGAACGCTTATGTGGGAGGATTCATAGGAAACGCTGAGAGAATCACCGCACAGAAAGTATTCGCAGATGCAGAGCTGGATATTCCGTATACTGTTTCCCCGCAAAATACGGCGGCGTTTATCGGTCAGGCATCGGAAGACAGCAAGATTCAATATAGTACGGCGGCAGGCGGCGTCTATCCGGAAGATCCGTCGTCAACAAGATATAAGCTGACGCATATGGATAACAGCTCTAATCTGAATGAACTAAAGGCATTTACAAATTGCTTTATTAACACAGATACGCCGGGATACGACAGCATAGCAAACGATCCGAAAGGTGTGACGCACGAAGCGCTTTGCGGTACAGAGTTCTATACAAATGAGATGGGCTTGTCTCAGGACGTATGGGATCTGTCGGATGTGGCAGGAACAGGAACGCCAAGCTTGAAGACGATGCCGGAAGAAGACGTGAGAGCGCCGGAGACAGCGCCGACGCCTGAAGAAGAAATACCTATGCAGGAAACAGCTCCGGAAGGATATACAGAGATCCGAACGGCAGAAGAACTGCTCGCGATCCGAGACAGTTCGGATAAATATATTTTAATGAGCTCGATTTCACTTTACGATGCAGAGCCGCAGGACGGCTCATTCCTCGGCAACTTCAAAGGAGAACTGAACGGAAACGGGCTGACGATCCGAGAAGTTTACGGAGCGCCGTTGTTTAACACATTGTCAGGAAAAGTTGAAAATCTGAAACTGACAGACGTTAAAGTAGAAGCTTGGAGTCAGAACCAAGGAGCAAATGCATTTGCGAAAACATTAAGCGGCGCGACAGTTTCAAAAGTAGCGCTCAAAAACATCCTCGTCGCAGGAGGTAATAATACAGGAGCGCTTGCAGGAACAGCACAGAATTCAACCGTAAGCGAAGTGTGGGCGGAAGGATTAAATGTCAATCCGTATGGACCGATACATGGACAGAATGATGCGATGGTTGGCGGCTTGATCGCCGACTTAAAGGGCGGATGCCATATCAGCGACTGCTATGTCGGCGGCGAGATAACTGTAAATGGCGAGACACAGGGCGGTGTATTCGGATATAATAGTAATATGGATAATGGACCTGAAAATACAGTGAAACAAGTTGTTTCTAACATGAAGACAAAAGCAATTTCCGGTCAGACAGACGGAGCAGGATTCATAGGAATGATTGGATATGATTATTCGTGGAGCACATGGATGAAAAACAGCATTGCAATCGGTGAAGCGGGAGTAAGCAGTGATCATGGAAGTGTCGGTCAGGCTTATCGTTTTGCGACAAAAGGGAACTCAGAATCGCCGATAAGATTTGGTTTGCAGAACTGTTATGAAGCGAATGTCAGTGGAAGAAGCAGTGTAGTTTCAGGTTACTTGGATGAGACGGGTAGGTATAAAGAAACATCGTTCTATCAGGATACTCTGAAATTCGACAGCTCAAAATGGAACTTTACATCTGTTGAGAAAAAAGGCCATCCGACATTAAGCTGGGTAGCAGACGCAGAACCGCTTCCGCCATTGCCGGAAGGTTCGGCAGTAACGACACATAAACAGTTGAAGACAGAAGTGCCGCAAGGATATACGGCAATCCGTACTCCGGCAGACTTTATGAAGATCGCAGAGAATCCGAGCGGAAAATACATTTTGATGAATAATATTTCACTGGAGCAGGTAAAACTCGCAGAAGGTCAGACGTCCTATATTATGAAGCGCTTTGAAGGAGAACTGGATGGCAATAATCAGGTGATCCACGGGTTAAGAGCATCGCTGTTTGATTCCATCAGCGGAACGTCAAGCAAAAAAGCAGTCGTGAAAAATCTGCGTGTGCAGAATGTATTTGTGAATGCAGGGTACAAGGATATTTTTGATTGGCAAGGAAAACCAGTACTTGCAGAGGCAAACGGACTCGCACGTGAAGTTAGCAACGGAAGGTTAGAAACTATATATATGAACTGCGTGAAGCTAAACGGCGGAGGAAATACAGGCGCTTTGGGTGGTTTGGTAAATGAAACCTATATCGGAAAAGTTTGGTTGGAAGGAATTGATATCAACAGTGGACTTAGCGAAGAAGAACTTGGAAGATTTAATCTTGTCGGAGGAGCAGTCGGAAGTTTATCAGGTTATAATTCCAAATTTGAAGATTCCTACGTAGAAGGTAAGATTATTATGGATAATAATCAGCAGGGTGGAGTTGCCGGACAAGTAAAAGCGGCAGTTGTGAGAAATGTGATAAGTAATGTGGAAGCGAGATCCAATAAACCGGATTCGTGGACAGAAAAAAGCGGATTTGTAGGAGATGTTAATACAAGTCTCCAATATGATAATCGTTGGTATCTTGACAGATGTATTTCCATAGGAAATTCAGGAAACAATTATAAGTTTTTAGGCAAAGATCTTAAGGCTGTTATAAAAAATAATTTGAATTTATGTTATGAAGTTACAGGAAAAACAGGAAGGTCTAACGTTACAGATGCAACGAGTCAAAGCGGTACACTGCTGACAATAGATAATATCAATAATGTAGAGTTGTATCGTGATACGCTTTCTTTTAATGACAATACGGCACAGGCAGATCCGAATGCATGGGATTTCAGTTCTGTTGCGGAAAAAGGCTATCCGACGTTAACATGGCTCTTGACATATGACGGCGCAGCGGCTACTATGGTAGAGCAGACACCTGTACAAGACCAGGAGCAGGAAGCAACGCAGGATGAAAATCTTGCTGAACCGGAAGTAAACTTACCGGATCAGGATGAATATTTAAAAGAAGATTAAAAGAAATATAGAAAATTAAGATAAGGAGATATGAAAGTGAAAGAGAAATACGAAGCTCCGATGATGGAGATGATCGAATTCAACAGAGAAGAAGTAGTTACTATGTCAGGTCAAGGAGATGAGATTCCGAATGAGAATTTCGTAGATAGTAATGATACAGGCTGGGCTGATTAATTGAGTCTGATATGAAACATTAAGAGATCCCCGGCAGGCGTTGTCAGCAGGCGCGCCTGCCGGGGGTTTTTCTGCCTTTTACTGTCTTTTGTCAGGAAAAAGCGTTTGAGAAAATAGTTGACAAAAGCAGTAACTTTGATACAATCTGACTATGGGAATGAAGTTCTCCCTTAGTGATGAAACTAAAACCGCTGATTTGGCTGATGACTTCTGCATTTTGACGCAGGAATTATCAGCTTTTTTATTCTATAGGAAATTTGCATTTTCCATAGAATAAAACTCTTCCGAAGAATGCACACGCCGCAATAAGGAAGTTTACCGCTTTGCGGCGTTTCGGAGGTGGCAAAGCGTCAAAGTGTTCATGAGTGAGGAGAGGCGGTGGCGAAGTGGACTTCTTTATTTTATTCCGGTTTGTCAGAGAAGGAGGATGGGGTTATGCTGATCAGTATTGCCATGATGTTTTTAGTCGGTATGTCTATGGGGTGGATCTGTAAAAAGATTCATCTGCCGAGTTTGTTCGGAATGATTGTAACGGGAATTGTACTTGGGCCATATGTATTGGACGTGATCGACGCTTCTATTTTGAATATTTCATCGGATCTAAGAAGGATCGCTCTTATTATTATTTTAATGAGAGCGGGATTGTCATTAGATCTTAATGATCTGAAAAAGGTGGGACGTCCTGCTGTTTTAATGTGTTTTGTTCCGGCATGTTTTGAAATAGGAGGAATGATCTTATTAGCGCCTAAGCTGCTTGGAATTTCGATTTTGGATGCCGCTATTATGGGAACGGTCATTGCCGCGGTTTCTCCGGCAGTTATTGTGCCGAAAATGTTGAAACTGATGGAGGAAGGATACGGTGTAAAGAAGAGCATCCCTCAGATGATTCTTGCAGGAGCATCGGTTGACGATGTGTTTGTGATCGTAATGTTTACGGCATTTACAGGATTAGCGCAGGGCGATCAAGTTTCGGCAGTGGACTTTATCAATATTCCGATTTCGATTGCAGTCGGAGCTTTAGCAGGATTTCTTATCGGATTTCTCTCTGCAGAATATTTTAAAAAGATTCATATAAGAGATACTTCAAAAGTTATTATTCTTGTGTGTGTTTCCTTTTTGTTAGTTACATTTGAAGATGAATTTGCATCTGTCATTCCATTCGCATCTTTAATCGCGGTTATGACAATGGGAATTGCTTTGCAGCAGAAGAGAAAAAACGTGGCGAAGCGATTGTCGGCAAAATTCAATAAACTTTGGGTCGGCGCAGAAGTGATGCTTTTCGTACTTGTCGGAGCAACTGTGGATATCCGGTATGCAGTGTCGGCGGGAGTTGTATCTATTGTTTTGATTTTTGCGGTTTTGGTATTTCGGATGTTGGGAGTATTCTTATGTTTGCTGAAAACGAAGCTTACAATGAAAGAACGGATGTTTTGCGTGATCGCGTATATGCCGAAAGCCACTGTTCAGGCAGCTATCGGCGGCGTACCGCTTGTGATGGGATTGTCCTGCGGTAATATTGTGCTGACGGTTGCGGTAACTGCGATTTTGATTACAGCACCGCTGGGGGCATTTCTGATTGAAGCGACTTATAAAAAATGGTTAGGACGACAGACAGAGATCCTAAGTAGATGATATAAAGGAAATAACAGTTCAATACATACCTCTGCAGCTTGCGGCATACATTGTAAAAACGATGTTTACAGGGGAATATTTTGAAAGATTATATCGAAGAAAGAGCCGTTGAGATTGCAGCTTATATTATAGATAATAATGCAACGGTGCGGCAGACAGCAAAACAGTTTGGGATCAGTAAAAGTACGGTACATAAAGATGTAACCGAACGACTCATACAGATCAACCCGGCTTTAGCAAAAGAGGCGCGAAAGGTATTGGATACGAATAAGTCAGAACGTCATATTCGGGGAGGGATGGCTACGCGGGAAAAATATTTGCACAAAATGTTATCTGAATAGAAGTGAAAGTTCTTTACAAATCGAGTCAGAGCCGAATATACTAGAAAGATACAGTAAGGTACGAATTAGCAGTAAGAGATAAACGCGAAGGTTTATATTTAGGCGGAGGTGACGAATGAGGATCGTAATAGTTGACAGCGAAGAGACATCCAGAGAAGTCATTAAACAAGCTATAAACACAGTGGTTGAGACACATAAAATAAAATCAGGGTGCAAAATTGTCGGGGAAGCGGCAGACGGACGGAAAGGGTGTGAGATAATCGTGAAAGAACGCCCGGATCTTATTATCATGGATCTTGAACTGCCGGGGAAAAACGGTTTGCCACTTTTGAAAAAGATACGGTCTGAGCAAATTCACAGCAGAGTGCTTGTAATTACAAAAGATAATGATTTTGACAGGACAAGACAGGCAATTAGTTTTGGAGTGGACGAATATTTGCTGAAACCGGTGAAAAAAGTGCAAATTGCAAAAGCGCTGCAGATGATTGAGGACAAGTTGGCGGGAGAACTTGTGATAGAAACAGCTCTTTCCGTAGAAAATATTTTTATGGCATGTTTAAACGGACAGATCCACAGAGATGAGATTGTTGACGGAATTACACACGAAAAGTATGGATTTACGCTTGCCGATCGCGGAAACCTGTTTGTGGTATGGCTTGGAAACGGCTATATGGAGCAGAGGGAGATGACGCAAAAAATATTAGAAAAACTTGGACAGAATCAAGAATTTTCGGTTTGTGTGCTTCCTATTGATGAATGGCATCTTTTTACTGTGATCATATATGGACCGGAGAAAAAAACAATACGGTATCCTTTTTTCAAAAATGAGGTAGTGTCACGATTAAGCGGAATGATCCGAGGGGAACTGGTCTGTTTGTGGGAGGATGTGCAGCATTTAGAAATGTTGAATGTATCACTTAAAAATCTACGGATGATACGGGAGTGGAATCTTTTCTTTGACAGAGGAGATCTGATCAGACGCGAGGATGTAGAATCTATGGAAATCGTTCCTCTTAAATATCCGGCAGAACTGGAGAACAGGCTGCGCCGGTCGGCAGTTATTTCCAATCGAAAAGAAATCATAAAGTGTTATTATACGTTGTATGATCTGTGTAAACGCGACCCGCATAGTCCGAGTCAGATAAAAGAAGTTTTGATTCGTTTTAACATGGCTGTTTTGAACGCATATAAGCTGAAAAGAGAAATTCATTCGGAACTGCAGGTGCAAAAAAGCATGCAGGATATTGCGAAGGCGATGAGTTGGGGAGAAATTCGCGCCGCGGTAGAATTATTTTTCAGGACACTGAATTTTCAGGCAGAGGAAGAAAACGAAAATGCCGATTTAAGTCCGCTGATTCAAAAAGCGCTGCAGATGGTAAAAAAGGAATACGATCAGGGGATTACCTTGGAAGAAATGGCAGATAAATTATTTGTATCAGAAGAATATTTGAGCAGTCAGTTTAAAAAAGAAATCGGGGTAGGCTTTAAAGAAATGGTTCGTACATTACAAATAGAACGAATCAAAGAACTGCTTACCAACACGAAACTGAAATTGAATCAGATTGCGGAATTGGCAGGATATTCAGATGCAAAATACATGAGCAGAGTATTCAAAGATGAAGTGGGCGTACTGCCAAGTGAATTCCGTAAATCGGCGCATTGCTGATACGATAAATGCATTAAAAAAGTACTCTTTTATAAAGAAATTCACCCTTTTAACTTTGGAAAAATATGATAATATGAGGTCTGGAAATTACAGATGATTGTTTTTAGGGAAAAATAGAAAGAAAATATTCTAAAAATATAAAAACAATTAAATTTCGCATAAATATTCAAAGGAGAGGTGAAAAATGAGTGAAATGAAGATTACATTCAAGCATCCTGATGAGATTCTTGATTTTGTAAACACGGTCTCCAAGTATGAATTTGACATGGATATGAAAAAAGGACATGTAGTCGTAGATGCAAAGTCATTACTTGGAATTATGCATCTTGGTATTAATAATGAAATTGCTTTGCAGATGTACACAGATGACTGTGAAGAACTTTGCAGAGAAATTGCAAAATATGCAGCATAAGAAATTTTATGTTTAAAGAGATGTGTATGAAAGGTTGTCCGAATCTTGAAATTACAATCTTGCAAATAAAACATGAATAGAACTTGAATTAAAACCGAATTAAAACCGAAACGATGGAAACTACAAAATAGTTGAGAATAATAAATTCCTGACGTATAATAAAATACGTTGGGAATTTTTGTTGCACTTGTAAAAACGGAAACGCCCAACTATAATGAGTACATAAAAAGCGGTCATCATGCCGTGTTAAACAGGAGGACAATCTTGAAGAATGAACTTGTGATCGTGCTTGATTTCGGCGGACAGTATAACCAGCTTGTTGCCAGGCGCGTAAGAGAATGTAATGTATACTGCGAGATCTATTCTTACAAAACAGATATTGAAAAGATCAAAGCAATGAATCCGAAGGGAATCATCCTGACAGGAGGACCGAATAGCTGCTATCTGCCGGATTCACCTACCTATACAGAGGAATTATTTAAACTGGGCATTCCGGTACTTGGCTTGTGCTACGGTGCACAGCTTATGATGCATGTTCTTGGCGGGGAAGTGAAGAAAGCAGATGTGAGAGAATATGGAAAAACAGAGGTTTTGATTGATAAAACTTCTTCAAAGATTTTTGATAATGTTTCACCATCTACAATTTGCTGGATGAGTCATTTCGATTACATTTCCCGAATTGCTCCGGGATTTGAAATATCCGCACACACGGCAGACTGTCCTGTAGCTGCCGCAGAAAATGCAGAAGAGAAGCTTTATGCAATTCAGTTTCATCCGGAAGTGCTTCATACGGTAGAAGGAACGAAGATGATCAATAATTTCGTGAAAAATGTGTGCGGCTGTACCGGAGATTGGAAGATGGATGCGTTTGTAGAAAGCACGATTGAAGCAATCCGCGCAAAAGTCGGAGACGGAAAAGTGCTGTGCGCTCTTTCGGGAGGCGTAGATTCTTCTGTTGCTGCAGTTATGTTGTCAAAAGCAATCGGAAAGCAGCTTACTTGCGTATTTGTCGATCATGGTTTGCTGAGAAAAGATGAAGGCGATGAAGTTGAAGCCGTTTTCGGACCGGAAGGACCGTATGACCTCAATTTTATTCGTGTCAATGCTCAGGAAAGATTTTATGCAAAATTAAAAGGTGTGGAAGAGCCGGAAGAAAAACGTAAAATTATCGGTGAAGAATTTATACGTGTATTTGAAGAAGAAGCAAAGAAGATAGGTGCAGTTGATTTTCTTGTGCAAGGAACAATCTATCCGGATGTAGTAGAAAGCGGTCTTGGAGGCGAGTCTGCGGTTATTAAGTCGCATCATAATGTAGGCGGCTTGCCGGATTATGTTGATTTTAAAGAAATTATAGAACCGTTGCGAGATCTTTTCAAAGATGAAGTGAGAAAAGCCGGATTAGAATTAGGAATTCCGGAATATCTTGTGTTCCGTCAGCCATTCCCCGGTCCGGGACTTGGTATCCGCATCATCGGAGAAGTGAACGCTGAAAAAGTGAAAATCGTGCAGGATGCGGATGCCATCTACCGTGAGGAAATCGCAAATGCAGGATTAGATAGAAGTATCGGCCAGTATTTCGCGGGGCTTACAAACATGAGAAGCGTCGGTGTTATGGGCGATGAGAGAACTTATGATTATGCTATTGCACTCAGAGCGGTGAATACAGTTGATTTTATGACTGCGGAAGCAGCAGAGATTCCGTATGAAGTGCTTAATAAGGTAATGAGCAGAATTATCAATGAAGTTAGAGGCGTGAATAGAGTTATGTATGATCTGACAAGTAAGCCGCCGGGAACGATTGAGTTTGAATAGTTGCTACATCTCTGGAAAGTCTTAATTTATAAGGCTTTCCAGAGATTTTTCTTTTTGTTGGCTACAAATTGGCTACATCTGCCAGTTGGCTACTATTTGGGACTGTTGTTCCGTTGATAAGGTTTTCAAGCTGTTGTGCGACTTCGGCTTGTTTGTTTGGATATAGATGACTGTAAGTATTTAAGGTTGTCTGTATTTTTTCATGCCCTAAACGGTCAGCAATCAGAAGTGGCTGGCATCCCATCTCAATCAAAAGGCTGGCATGGGAGTGACGGAGATCATGCACACGAATTTTCTTTACACCGGATTTTTTACATCCTCTGAGCATTTCATGGTTCAGGAAATGTTTGGTGTAAGGGAAAAGCCTGTTGTTAGGCTGAATCTCATAACACTTATCCATATAGGTTTTCAAACAATCAGCAAGTGTTTGTGGTATCGTGATAACCCGGTTACTTTTCGGTGTTTTAGGTGCCCAGACAACATCTTTACCATTGATTCTCTGGAAGGTTTTGCTGATGGCGATGGTATTATTTTTCAAGTCTACATCAGCCGGCGTTAAAGCACACAGTTCGCCTACCCGCATTCCAGTATAGTACATGGTCATGAAGGCTGTATAAGAAGTTGGCTTATCCTTTACGGCTGTAATAAACTGTTCAAATTCTGCCTTTGTCCAGAACTGCATTTCTTCTGCATTGCTTTTTCCCATGCTGCCAGCTTTGGTGCATGGATTTTCCCGTAAATCATAATATTTCACTGCATAATTGAACATAGCGGTAATCTGATTATTGATTGCTCTAAGGTAGGTCTGAGCATAAGGCTTTCCGTTCTTATCACGATATGCAGTCAATCCGTTCTGCCATTTACGGATATCCTTTGGAGTAATCTCATTGATCGGGATTTTTCCGAATACCGGAAGGATTTTCTTATCTACCATATAACGCTTACTGATAATGGTGGATTCTTTTAGACGATGTCCCATATCCTCAAAATAAAGATCTACAAAATCCCGAAACAGCATACCCATATCTGCATTGGCTTTGTTGAGAAAGTCTCTTTCCCACTCCAGAGCCTCTTTTTTTGTGGCAAAACCACGTTTTTTCTTATGGATGGTCTTTCCTGTATAGTCTTTGACACGTACCTGTGACATCCATTTCCCTGTTGTATCTTTTGTTACTGACAATTACATCATTCCTTTCATAAGAGTTTTCAACTCATCTTATGTAGGTCTATTTGCCAGAAAAAAGAGCATTCCTTCTTTTTAACCGTTCTTCAGTATCGAGATTTTCCGGTTCTTTCATCTCTACACCCTGTGAAGCATAGTAGGCAAGAGTTTTATCTTTCCAATCTTCATAGGCATCTTTAGCCATGCAATACTGCTGGAAAGATTCCCTGTTGTTTTCCCATTCTTCGAGGAACAGGCACATATCTGCATTCTGTTCGGCAGATTTGTCTTTTCCGTCAAAAGTAATGGAACATTGCCAGCCATCATGGTGGGGCGGTCTTTTGGTTTCTATGGAAAAGTGCAGTCCGCTGATTTTTTCCAGTTGAAACAAACATTCCATAACATCAGAGAGACAGTCAAATTTGAAATCCCCTGTCTGATGTCCGAGAAGATAGGTAGAAGTAGTATCGAGCACTTTAGCCAATTCATTGACCATTGCGATTGACACTTCAATTTCCCCACTTTCATATTTTTGGATGGTACGGAGAGATTTTCCAAGAAGGTTTGCTAAATCTTTCTGGTTATACCCTCTTTTTTTTCGGAGTGTTTTAATTCGTTCTCCTATTGTTGAAACTTCCATTTTGTTCATGTTTTATTCACCTCATGGATAATATAACATGAAATAAAACGAATTGCAAGTGCGTATTATAGAAAATATATGTTGACAAATACGAAAAATGAACGTATGATGTAAATACGAATTAGAAGTGCATATTAAAAACGTGTTAAATAATAAATGTGAAATAAAGGCGTACTATAATAGCACTTTGGATAGATAGAAAGCAGAAAAAGGAGGAGATTGTATGCAGATTAATGTATCTTATATTACCGCAAATGACATTATGGAGATTCTCGGGGTTGGGAGAAGCAAAGCCTATGAAATTGTGCGGGTAATGAATGAGGAACTGGAAAATGCCGGATATAACATCATCAAGGGGAAAGTTCCGGTTAGGTATTTTCAGAAAAAATATTATGGCTGTGAGATGAAAATGGAATGAATATCTTTCAGACAGTAAAAGAAAACGTAACTGCAAGGCAGGCAGCCGAACAGTACGGATTAAAAGTTAATAAAAACGGGATGGTCTGTTGCCCCTTTCATGATGACAGGCATCCCAGTATGAAAGTAGACAAAGGCTTTTGCTGTTTTGCCTGTGGTGCGAAAGGAGATGTGATCACGTTTGTGGCAAATTTCTTTCATCTTGCACCGTTGGAAGCAGCAAAGAAACTAGCAGAAGATTTTCGGATACCGATTTTTACAGATAACGCAAAGAAAAGGAATGCCAGTAAGAAAAAAGAAAAACCGAAAAGAACATGGTACCAGACCGAAAAGAAATTTGAAGAATGGGAACGGGAAAGTATCCACATTTTATCGGATTATCTTCATTTGCTGGAAGAATGGAAAATAAGATATGCACCAAAAACACCAGAGAAAGAATGGAAAGCAGAATTTATAGAAGCCTGTCAGCAGATAGAAAAGATAAATTACTATCTGGATTTACTGGTGTTTGGAGAGTTACAGGACAGAATTGAACTTTTATTGGATAGTGGAAAGGATGTGAAAAGAATTGAAGAACGAATGGAAGAATATAGACGAAACAACAAGGAACAGACTGGAAGAAGCATTGGAGCAGAGGGAACTGAACTCTAAGCCGTACTCTCAGGAATGGTTTGAGGATGGGCAGATTGATGAAGTAGCATTTTGTGAAAATTTCCTGCAAAGAATGCCATTGAAGTGTATCAACGGTATCTTTTTCAGTTATGATGGAATGCTGCCAGACAGCGAAGTAGAAAAAGAAATTTATAGAATGGTAAAATCGGTTCTTACGAAAGGAATTTCTAAGAAAGTAAAACAGCTTTTGGAGGTTCTTAAACTGGAAGCTTATTCAGAGGAACTTCCGGTGCAGATGGATCGCATTCATGTGAAGAATGGAACTTACTTTTTGAGTGGCAGTTTTACAGAGATGAAGGAATTTTGTCTGAACCGCTTGCCTGTAAATTATGAAATGAAAGAAGCAAAGCCGGAACGGTGGCTGAAATTTCTTTCAGAACTGTTGGAGGAAGATGATATTTCTACCTTGCAGGAATATATGGGATATTGCTTAATTCCATCCAATAAGGCACAGAAGTTATTGATTATCTTAGGAAAAGGCGGGGAGGGAAAATCCCGTATTGGTCTGGTTATGAGAAGAATTCTCGGAACGAATATGAATGTAAGCAATATTCAAAAGGTAGAGCACAACCGTTTTGCAAGGGCAGATTTGGAATACCGACTTTTGATGGTGGATGATGATATGAAACTGGAAGCATTGAAAGACACCAACTACATTAAAACCATAGTCACTCTGGAGGATAAGATGGATTTGGAAAGGAAGTCAAAGCAGAGCGTACAGGGGAATTTATATGTCAGATTTCTCTGCTTTGGAAACGGAAGTCTGAGTGCTTTGCATGATCGTTCCTATGGATTTTACCGCAGACAGATTATCCTTACGGTGAAAGATGTGCCACTGGACAGAGTAGATGATCCCTATCTGATTGAGAAACTGCAAAGAGAAGCAGACGATATTTTTCTCTGGTGTCTGGAGGGATTGAAACGATTACTGAAAAATAAATATCGCTTTACCATCAGCGAACGTGCAAAGAAAAATCTACACGAAGCTATGGAATCCGGGAATAACATTATCGCTTTTATGCAGTCATCCGGGTATATCCGGCTGGAAGAAAATACAACAGCGACTTCTAAGAATCTTTATCAGGCATACTGCCGCTGGTGTGAAGATAATACGGAAAAGCCTATGAGTGCAAAAAGTTTTTCGGGGTACTTAAAAGAAAATGAAAAGAAATATCACATTCATTATTCTACGAATATTCCCTCAGACAATGGGAAAAATGCCAGAGGATTTCAGGGAATCCATACGCAAATACGCATAGATAGCTACCGCTGATACAGATGAGATACAGATAAAAAAATTTTTCCAAAGAAGCGTATAAGCGTATATCTTTAGGAAAATCAAGGGATTACAGGTTTCTGAAAAGTATGGAAGATACGTTTATACGCTTATACGTGTGATTTTTGAAATTATTTTATTTTTTAGTAGAAGGGAGTGTTACAGATGTTAAAGCAGCCGGAAAGAGAAAGTAGAAATGTGAATGATTTCTTTTATGAGATGGAGGGCAGACAGATACAGAAAATGAACAAGGTACTGGCAGGCGTAGAACTGACAAAAGCAGAGGAAAGAACTTTGATGTGGCTTGCCGGATGGGAAGAAAGTACCGTAGATCATCTGCTGTCAGTCATAGAAAAAACAGCCCGGATACGGGCAGAGAAAAAGGGCGGATACGCCCATAAATGAAATCGTAAGTCTGAGCAATAATCAGATTATGTAATACAAAAACAGCCCTCGGCGATTGAGAGCGAAATACACCCATCGCACAAACTTCGTTTATGCTCTGTGTATTTCGCCCTGCCGGGAGCTATGCTGCCGATAGGCAGATAAGTTCGTAAACAGGTGCCTACGCACCTACTCACAATAAAGCCGGCGAGAGCCGAGGAAGGAGGATGCTTATAGGTAGACATTCATTTATCAGACAAAGCAAGCTGTCCGATGTGGCAGGAAGGATTGATTATATCTCCAATCCGAAACGACAGGAATATCTCTATGCGACCTATCAGACAGAAGGAGTAACACCGGAGTTTTGGAAAAATCTTGCAAGAGAAAATCAGTTGGATTTTAAGGCGAGTGGTTCGGCAGGGAAATGTATTGAAGGGCGTGAGTTTATCATTGCACTTCCTGAAAGCTTTGTTCAGTACAGGGCAGATGATGTGGTAAGGCTTTTTACGGAGAGTTTTCATAAAAGATATGGTGTGGAATGCAGTGCTGCCCTTCATCACAACAAGGCAAAGACGAATTATCATATTCATCTGGTATTCAGTGAACGGAAAATGTTGGAACAGCCTGAAGTAAAGATTGCCACCCGAAATATGTTTTATGATGAGCAGGGAAAGCATAGACGCACAAAGAAAGAGGTTTTAGACGAGCAGGGCAATCTTCGGGCGGGATGCAGTATTATCCCCAAAGGGGAAGTTTATGAAAGCCATATCTTCACGAAAAAGGATGAATGGTTTAAGAACAAAGCCTTTACCAAAGAAGTCAAGGAACTGTTTACCGATACGATCAACCGATATGTAAAAGAGGAATCAGAAAAACTATCCGTATTCCAACAGGGCGGCGTATATCTGGCAACCAAGAAAATCGGAAAGAACAATCCTAAAGCAGAAGAGATAAAGGCAGACAATGCGGCAAGGCAGGAATGGAATCGGACAGTTGATGTGGCTCTGGCAGAGGGTATTGCAAACGAAATGGTAATGGAAATTAAGCGTAAAGAGATTGCTGATAAAGTAGCACTTTCTGTAGCGAAGAATGGCAGACAGCCAGGGCTATTACGGATGATTCTGACAGCGGCAGTTCGTTTCCTTGCAGAATATATACGGAAAATTCAGATGCCTCCGAAACCGAAGTTAAAAATTGATATTGAAGAATTCCGGCAGATGCAGACTGTAAAAGAAAAATTGGACAAACAGATTTCCTTGATTCGGCACACAGAGAATGTGGAACTCCCAAAACTGGAAGAGAACCTGCAGGATATCAAAGGTTTGTTTAAAGGAAAAGAGAAGAAAGCGGCACAGGGTAAAATCGACCAATGTAAAAAGCGACTTTCTGGGAAGAAAGACCAGTTGAAGAAAATCGCCAGAGAAAGTGGATATGTTACGGTAAAATCTTTTATGGAGAATTACGATCGAGCATATGGCATTGTGGCAGAGTATCAGAGAGAACTAAGGCAGTGGGAACAGCAGACCGGGAATGGTAAAAAAGATATGAAGCAGGAGGCGGTAAGGCAGAAAGAGAGCGTCCGAGCAAAACTGAAAAAGAACGTGCAGCTTGTTAAGGAACGGGAACAAGGGAAAAAGGTGGATCAGAAGAAAGATAGAGGGGCGAGGTAAGAAATTCGGACTGTTTAAAAATAAATCTTTAGTGTATACTATAATAAGTGCTACATTGGAAGAAATGAAATTTAAAAAGTTTGACAATTAAGGCCTTTGTATAGATAAAAGCTAGAAATAAAACTTGTGAAATTTCAGGAGGCTGTTAACCCATATAATTCGTGCAATAGAGAATGGAGGTGCTTCATAATGCATGATGCCAATACTAAGGCAAACCAAGTGATTGATAAGGTCGTAAATCTGTTTTTGGAAAGAATTGGTACAGTCTGCGATACAGATTCGTTTAGAAAGCCACGCATACAGCTTTCGAACTTTTCGATGCTCAAACCAGCCAACGAAGCTTTTTACGAGTATGCATATTACGAAAGAACGTTGGAATGGTACACTCGAGAATTGCTGATTAACCCGATTTTGAAGGGGTTATTTCAGATTTATGGCGTTGAGACTGTGTGGCCTGATGCAACAAAATATATACGATACAGTACGGAGTCGATTGAGAACGTCTATCCATTTGAGTTTATTCTCCTCGCGAATAATGAAAAGATTGGGGTTAGATATACTGGCTTGTGTGCCGGAGAAGCGGAAAAATGGATCAAGGAATATACAATAGATCAAATCATACAAATAAGCTGGAATGGAGCAGGTTTCCGGGAAAAAGAACAGAAAAAGTATGAGGTAATCTCACCAGAAGTATTTTTTACTCGGTATTTTACGCGAGAAGATTATCAAAGCTTTATCGAGAAGGCAATTCTTGCTATGAAAATAGCTAATGCAGAAATCGGATTTGCGACCATCCCTCGTCTCTCATTGAGATACTTGTCCAGTTTCAAGATGATGACTGAAAGCATGCTTCGGAAAACGAAGTATGAGGATCTGTATTATCAAATATTGCCGGACACAAAATGTGAAGATGATTTTAGGTTGTTACGTTTTGACCGGAAAGACTATGCTATCCTTAATGCGAATTTTATATCCAATGGACTATACAAAGCGCTGATTGGAAATACGGGATTTGCAAAATGCTTCATCACTGCAGAATATCAGTATCAAGTATTTAAGTCTGGAAATAATTTTGATTACACATCTGTGGCTTGTGGATATCTTAAGTTTATCGAACAGCTGGTTTACGCACTAACGCAAATCAGATTACAACACAGTAATGGAGAGAACTTGTGGATAAAGTGCAAGTCGTTAAAGAAAAATCAGAGGAAAAAGCTGGCTGATGTGATTCGTCAGAACCCAGACCCAAAATCCAATGCAACACAGATTCTCCACAAGGCAGAATATGAACCTTTTTTTGATATTACGCTTAATCCATTGGTCTGGTTTATACATGACGATGAGCATGGGTGGCATATTTCTGATAATGGTCGTAAAGTCGTACATAAGTTTCTCCGCAATTTTGCTGATGAATGCAGAAACGATCACTTCCATAAAGATAATATTGATACATATAATGTTGTTACTTGTATTCGAAATAACACGCTTCTCTTGGCTTATCTTCTACTTGGTGGATATAAGCTAACTGGAAACCATCAAGAAGATATTATGATTCTAGGAATTGCCGATGATTCGTTTAACAGACTGTATAAACGGTTTCAAGAGTTGCCGAGGGGAGTGAGTAAGTTCATTATATGCTTCGCTGGAAAAGAACCCATTAAGGCATACAGATATTTTGTGCAGAATCCAACTGTTTATGATGAAAATGGATCGGTCGCCGCATCCAAAATTAAGTTTGTTGCGGTCGATAATTTTTCTCGTGATGAGTACGACAAGGCCATGCAGGGTAAATATCCAAAAAAGGAGTTTGTATTAAATCATAGTAACATGCCCATCCAAATAAGCTATATAAATGGGAAAAACGAAGAAGTTTTTATAAGTTGGTGATTCGGTAGTATTTTTGGGTATTATGCGAATTGAAAAGCTTTTTAAGTTGTGATAAAATTTAATATGACATTGGGTAACATAGGCTACTTGTATTTATTACTGGAACTTCGGTTCTGGAAAGGAGGTAGTACTATGAACGGTACGGTTGTTATTGACTGGAAGTTCGCTGTTGCCCTTGGCGCAGCAGCTGTTGGCATCGTTTTCGTAGCGAAGATGGATGCAACAGATGCAAAAGAGGTGTCAATCCATGCGATTGACTCTTTCAAGGAGTATGCAGTCGCCCTTAGTGGCGGCTGCTAATCCTTTCTGAATGTGAGGGCGTACGGTCTGAAGACTGTGTGCCTTTTTATTGTTTGTTACTTAGTCCGCTGCGTTGGTGATTTCCAGAGTTATTCCGAGAGAGAAATGCAGCGTAAACCACCACAAACAAAGTGCAAGAGCGAAAAAATAGAATTAACTGTACTGTTTCCGCTATATAGAAAATATACGTAATCCGCCAGGTATGATGGTGAGGTCCAATATGTAAGTGCTGTTCCGGGAATCAACAATGCCGTGTTGTTGCCATTCGTCCCAACACGAGAACTGTTTGAATTTATGGTGGATTAATGAAAATGGAATAAAAGAACTGATATAGAGAATATAGTCATAAGAAAAAGGTTTTGCTGATTAACAGTAAGATCTTTTTTTAATGCAATCATTCGCGAAATTTACATGGTCTTTTATGAAATAAACTGTAAATGTTTCCGAAAAGAGTATTGCTATCACGTGTGCGTGATAGATTATACTCTTGATACGGGGAAAGGGAAGACCGTAGTGAAGAGGACAAGCGAGATAAGTAAAATTGCCGGAGTAAGTAAGCGTACATTACAATTTTATGATGATGAAGGGATGATTAAAGTGGAAAGATCTGAGAACAACTATCGTTTATATGACGAAAAAACTTTAGGAAAATTGTGGGAGATTATGGTCTATAAGGAAATGGGATTGAAACTTGGAGACATCAAACAATTGCTAGTGATGTCAGAAAATGAGAAGAAAGGATTCTATAAAGCGTATATTGAACAAATTGAAGAAAAAATCAAAGAGTTAGAGAGACAGGAAAGATTTATTTCTCTAATCATAGCGAAAGGGTTACCTCAGATACCGGATGAAAACTCTAATGTTACGTATAAAAGCAGGATTGCCGAACTTAGGAAAGGGTGTGCTTATGAAGAATACAGATTATAGAGGTACAGTCAGGATATTTGTAGATGTTATAACAACAGTGATAAATTTAAGTATTATGGCTCAGATATCAAAGAATTGCTATCGGTGTAATAGAAACTATTCAAGACAAGGTGAGGTTTCCAATGAGAATGCAAATTGTATTTCAAAGAAACAACAATTTACAAAAAAGGAGAAAATAAATGAAAAAAATATTATGCGGAGGATATTAAGAAATTACGGTATTTATTAGATGAAGCGTACCAGCAGATGCAGCAGGGCCAATATCGTTATGCAATTTACGATGCGAATAGTGTTATGAGGGAAACTGTAAAAATATTGCTTCGCTATAAAAATAGAGGATATGCTATGGACGATTTATTGATGAACATAAAAATATGTGAACGCAAGAAGTTACTTGGTGCAGATAAAGATTTTATAAACAGGATGTATGAAGTTTATCATATATGCGGGTGTGATAGACAGAGATTTGACAAAGGGAAATATATAAATCATCGGAAGGTACATTTTGTGATTATGCAGCTCAAAGATTTGCTGAATTTTGTGGAAAGAGAAATAATTTATTCCTGAATTGGGACAAAGGGCATAACTAAGAAACGTATGGTCTTGGCTATGCCATAATGCTACATAATTGCTTTGAAATCAAATATTGTATTCATGTCACATTCCAGAATATGACAGCAGGCAAATAAGAAAGATACAGTAGGATTTTGCGTGCCTTTTTCGATACGATTGTATGAGTAAATAGAAATGTCTATTCCGTTGATCTGGAGTCTTGCGACCATGTCCGTTTGCTTTATATTCATGGATTTACGCATCCTTGCAATGTGGTTACCTATATTTATATCATTTACTTGGATAATACGGTCAATGCTCTCGCGGTTCTTCATTTTATTGCACCTCCATGCAATATTTTATGGTGATTTACGAGAAAATAATTGCACGAGAACGCAATAAATGATATTATGAAAGTAAATGTAAGGAAAAGAGGGGAGAATATGGAAACAAAGTGTCCTATATGTGGAGCGCCATTAGCTGATGGCAACTGCGGCTATTGTGGTTACACAGCAAGAGGCATGGAACAGGAAAGAGAGAATGCAAATTCGGATTTTAAGCAGACAGAAAAGGAGCAGAGACAGCAAGGAGACGCGGATGACAGTTCAATGCTAAGTAATATGGGAATAGTGCCCGGAATTAGCAGAAAAAGCAAGACAACAGCATTGCTGCTTTGTATATTTCTGGGCGGAATTGGAGCGCATCGGTTTTACGTTGGAAAAGGTGGAACGGGAATTTTATACCTGTTTACTGCCGGATTATTTGGTATTGGCTGGATTATTGATATTATTCGTATTGCCACCGGTTCGTTTAGAGATGAGTTTGATTTACCCCTGAGACAATAAAGGAGTGAGAACAGAATGGGATTTTGGGATATAGTAAAAGACCAATTTCTTGATGTCATTGAATTTGAAGATAAGAGCAATAAACTTGTGGTTACAAAATTCTGGAGAGAAAGCGGGGATAATGAATTAAAGCAAGGCTCAAAAGTAATTGTTAGAGAGAGCCAATGTGCGGTCTTTCTGAAAGGCGGTCAACTGGCTGAGGTTCTTCCTCCGGGTACATATTCATTAAATACAGAGAATTTCCCGATTTTAACAAAACTGCAAGCATTTCCATATTTGTTTGTATCGCCTGTAATAGCGGATTTGTATTTTGTGAGTACCAGACAATTTATCGACAATAAATGGGCGACAAAAAATCCAATTATGAAGCGGGATAGAGATTTTTCAATGGCTCGTATTCGTGCGTTTGGGAAATTTGCATTCAGAATTTCAGATGTTGCTCTGTTTATGAGAGAGATTTTTGGAACCAAAGGAATTGTAATGACTTATGATATTGTGGAATATCTCTCGTCTATGGTAACGGAAATATTTTCAACAGTAGTTGGAGAGAGCACATTATCAATTCTGGATTTAGCTGCTGGATATAGAAACCTGTCAGTAGCGATGCAAGAAAAGCTGAACGAACAAACTAAGATTATAGGAATACTGTTTAGTGATGTTGTGATTGAAAGTATTTCACTTCCTGATAATGTTGAAAAGTTAATTGATGAACAATCTGGCATCGGTATTGCTAAGGGAGATATGGAATCATTTATGCAATATCAGACTGCAAGGGCTATGAGAGATGCAGCAAAGCAGGAAGGAGGGTTAGCTGGGTTAGGTGCCGGATTAGCGTTTGGCAACACGATAGCTCAAAATGTACAAGATGTATCAACTCCAAATAATCAGCCGAAAGGCAAAGTAGAACAGTTAAGGGAATTAAAAGGTTTATTGGATGAGGAAATACTGACGCAGGAAGAGTTTGATGCAGAAAAGAAACGTATTTTGGGAAACTAAAATAAAAATCTAAGGAATTTAGGGAGGATGGAAAGATGTCAAAGAAACCGAAAATGGTATTATGCAGAAACTGCAATACCCCAATAGCAAAAAATGCAAAGATTTGCTCGTCATGTGGCGCTAAGAACAAAAAGCCATTTTTTAAGAGGTGGTGGTTTGTGTTGCTTGTTGTGATACTTGTGTTAGGTGGGATTGGTTCTATTAACAGAAACAAGAAAGAAAAATTTGATTGGGATGAAGTAGAACTTTGTGATCGGATTCCAAAACCAAAATCAAATGTAGGAACGATTATCGGTAACGATAGTGACCATTTGAGTCTGCATATAGAAAAGACATCCAAGGCGGATTATAATGCATATATAGAGGAATGTCAGTCTATGGGATACACGGTCGAGAGTGAAAAAGTCGGAGATAACTATACTGCTTTTGACGAAGATGGTTATGGCTTGGATTTAAGTTATATTGGGGAAACGATGTACATAGCTCTTGATGCTCCGATAGAAATGGGAACATTAAATTGGCCTAAGAATGAAATTGCAGGTTTACTTCCGTTGCCGAAGTCTACGGTTGGCAAGGTTTCTACGGATACAGAAAATGGTTGCTATATCTATGTTGGAGAAACTTCCATAGATGATTTTAATGCGTATACTGATGAATGCTCAGATAATGGCTTCTCTGTTGATTATGAAAGAGGTGACAAATTCTATAATGCTAAAGACGAGGCTGGAAATAAACTTTCGTTATCTTATCAGGGAAACAATGTAATGGTTATTCAAATCAGAAAACCAGATGAGGCTGAAGCGAATGCACCTGAAACAGAGCAGGAAAGTGAACCTTTTTCAGCAACTGAGCAACAGACGGAATCTGCGGAAGAATCAAGTGACAGTGCAGAACTGATAGATGGTATGCGTCCAGAGTTTAAGAAGGCGATGGACAGCTACGAAGAATTTATGAATGAGTATTGCGAGTTCATGGAGAAATATGCAGAATCCGATGGAACGGATGTAGGACTATTGGCTGATTATGCAAGTTATATGAGTAAATATACTGATGTGGTAGAAGATTTTGAAGCGTGGGATGATGGAGAAATGAATACAGCGGAAACAGCATATTATTTGGATGTTCAGACACGAGTTAGCAAGAAACTTCTTGAAGTGGCAGAATGATTAATGGTTACGAATAACAATATATGATAGAATATTTTTTGCAAAAGCATCGGCGTACCGGTGCTTTTGTTCGTATTTGGATAAATGGACACTTGATTTTATAAAAATTAGTAGAAATATATAAAAAGTGGTTGTAAAATAAGAGGTGAAATATTGGGATTGGAATAATACAGGGAAATACAGATGAAGAAAATATATGGCATAGTAAGGCGATTGGATTACACTTTGAGTGATGATGATGTCGCATTGATTTCAGAAGACTACACAGAGAAGATAAAGAAAGGTGAGTATGATTTTTCTTTATATAATAGTAGTTTGTTTACTCAAGGGAAGAAGAAGAGACAAATATATAGTTTTGATAGATTATCGTTGGAGAACGTAATCTGTCATTATTTGAAAAGAGAAATAGATAGAATTTTTGGAATTAAGTATGCCAGTAGAGGAAAGATAATTAATTTGCTTTTTAATACTATTCCTGTTATAAAGAATTTGAATGATTTTGTGATTATTCGGGCAGATTTCAAAAGTTTTTTTGATAGTGTATTAACACAGCATGTGTATGAGAGATATATTAAGAATTCGCTCATGGAAAGAAGAGATAAAGAGATTCTTCTGGATTATATAGAGGAGTTTAAATATTGCTATGCTGGTTTGTGTTTGTCAAATGGGATGACAGAAATCATATGTAGGGATTTTGATAAACATTTAAAGGCCAAACTTGAAAGATATGGCATGTTCTATTATGAACGTTATGTTGATGATATGCTTGTAATGCTAAATAGTTTTGTTTCAAAAGATATATTTATTAGAGTTGTTAATGAAGTTATTGCTGAAGTGTTTGGAAATTGTCCGGTTAGGTTAAGTGCTGATCCGAATAAATTTACATATATTTCCAAAAGGAATTTGGTTCCATTTCAAAAATTTAATTTTTTGGGTTATGAATATGGAATAAAGTATGGAAATAATAAGTATAAATTTTGTTTCGGAATTACTGACAAAAAGAGAAAAAAGTATACAAATATTATAGAGAGAGCATTTGTTGAGTTTAAGAAAGATGGTAATGAGGAACTTTTTAGACAAAGATTAAAAATACATTCGTCAAGAGTTGTAATAGCTAGGAGTCTTGGAGGAAATACTTTTGAATGGCTGACAAAAGGCGTTGTTGCTAATTATAATGAATTGCGCTTTCATATGTTAGATTTAGATGGGCAAACTAAGAATTTTTTACAGAATACGTATATGAATCTGGTGGCAAAATACGGAATCGCATGTCCATATTTTTTAATAAATTCAAATACGGAATCTAGTATTTATAATATGTATTCGACAATGGAACGGAATCGAAGCATTGTGTTTGAAGAAAGTATAGGTGTTTCTAGAAGAGATCTTATAAAGTGGATTAAAAAAATTAATCCAAGTTATTCAGATGTCAACAAAAATTATTATCGGATAGTAGTTGAATATTTGAATATGCTAAAAGTAGAATAGCACCATTCTGGATAGAATGATGCTATTCCCATACAACGTAAAAACATAAGCTTTTACTTTGCACTGCTGACGTGTGTAATCCTTGCGGATTACGTGAACTCTATAAATGTTCAAAATAATTATGGATTATGATGGAGAAAATGTCAATGGATTTAAATAATATAAAACGGAATCAGTTGGATTATATTTTAACAGATATTTTACCAAATGAGCTATCTGAATTATTCTCTTTTAAATATTTTTATGATTTTTTATTAAACAAACGAAAAGATGTAAAAGAAATGATAGACAAAGTTATCAAAGCGAAGAACAAGAGTGCATCAGAACAAGTTTTGTTTTTAGGATCAATAAATTGGGCAACAATGCCGCTGAAATATACCATCATGAAGGGTTTACATAGCAGTAGGGAGATTAGCCTGCTGCAACCAATGGCTGCAGTACAAATTTTTTTGTTTATCACAGCGTATCAAAAAGAACTGCTAAATATTTTAGAGCATAATTCGGTTTATTCGTTGAGGTATCATCAGAGAAACAATGAATTGTATTATAAGAATAAAAATAAATCTGTAATTAAATATTTTGAGGAAGAAAGTAAAAAGGTGGGTAAAGATATAATTGAACAGACCGGAATGTTTTTTGATATCAAACCGTATAAATCTATTGCCTTATTTACATCTTCAGAGGAATGGTTTGTACTTAATAGTAAATATAAGTATTTTATTAGAACAGATTATAAGGCTTGCTTTGACAGCATATATACGCATACTTATACATGGTTGATAGGCAAGAATGTGAATGATACAAAAGAATTTAAAAATGTCAATATGTACGCTGCTATAGATAGAATATTGCAAAATATTAATGCGAGAACTTCTAATGGGATAGTAGTAGGGCCAGAGTTTTCGAGAATGATTGCAGAAATTATGCTACAAAGAATAGATATGAGTGTACATAGTATGCTTTTGAACATGGGAATTGTGGATGGTGAAAATTATAATGTGTATAGATATGTAGATGATATTTTTATTTTTGCCGAATCGGAAAAATTGGCAGAATTAGTTTTGGAAAAATACTCGGAGGTGTCAAGAAAATATTTATTAAGATTAAATGAAAGTAAACTAACCAAAAATCGAGTGCCATTTATTTTGGAAAATTGGTTGAACGAAACAAATTTATTTACAACTAGGGTAAGTAGTATCTTGTTTAATTCTAAGGATGAACAAAGGGAGATTATAGAAAGGATAGAAAAAGAGAAAATACGAGATGAAAGTGAGCAAGTAGTTAAAGCATACATATTTAAGGATAACACATTTTATCTTACTAAGCGATCGTTAATGAATCAATTTAATGAATTGATATGTAAGCATGAAGAGAAAATTAAGACTATTGTTGCTTATTTAATGGGAATGTTTCTGAATAAAGTTAGTAAAAATAAAGAAAGTGTGAATATATTTCGGGGGAATGTTTCTTCAGGAACGATATTCAGTTTTTTGGATTTTTTGTTTTATATATACTCATTTTATCCAGATTATAATAACACACAGAGATTTTTATCAATATTAAGTTATATTAGAGATGAATACGATATCTTTGACGAAAGTAGTAAATTACAGATGTTGATTAATAAGTATTCATTCATTTTTGAAAAAGCTAATATGAATGATATTGTTAATTTGATTTTGTTTTGTAAACAGGCGAAGATTGAAATTCCGTACACACAAGAATGTTTATTGATAGAAGAATTAAGGGAAAAAGATGATCCTATTTTATGGGCTTCCTACTTAGTTTATGCGAGTTATAGTAAACGTTATTTTGAAGAAATACTTTTGGAAATTGAGAATTATATCAAAGAAAATATTGAAGCAATAATAGCTAAAGAAAATATTTATACATATAGAGAAGTTTGGTGGATTATTGTTTTTAACAAATCTCCTTATATAACAAGTGGTACGCAGGGATTGATAAATAATATCATAAGTGATTTACAAGTCAATATATCTGGAAATAAGCGGGCAGGCGATATTTGTGGCAATCTATTTGTTGAATTTTTGAAAACAAATTCAAAACAATTTTTCGAATGGAACATACATGAGAAGGATTTTTTAAGACAAATTACTTTTAAAACTTACGAAAGGAGCATATTTAAAAATTACAAGGAAACATTAAATTTTATGGACTGGAATAGTATTTGATCCTTATTTTCTTTGAAAAAGATTCAAAATAATACATATGTTTAAAAAGGTGAATATTACTTTAAGTGTTTTGAAAAATGCTGTGAAAGGAGCTTGCAGTGAGACAATTAAAAGATAAAGAATATAAAAGGTTTGAAGACATAAAGCATATCAGAAATGACGGAACTGAATTTTGGTCAGCCAGAGAACTTGCTCCTGCATTAGAATATAATAAATGGGAAAATTTTCATAAGGTAATCAATCGAGCCATGATTGCCTGTGAAAACAGTGGTCATATTATTGCAGACGATTTTCCTGAGGTCAGGAAAATCGTAAGTGCTGGTGCAACAAGTAAACCGGTTAAGGATTATGAGCTTACTCGGTATGCGTGCTATTTGATTGTACAAAACGGAGATCCCCGCAAAGAAGTGATTGCTTTGGGACAGACATATTTTGCCATTCAAACATATCGGCAGGAGGTGGCAGATCATTTTAATGAACTGGATGAAGATAGAAGGCGTTTAGTCGTGCGTGGAGATATCAAACAGTGGAATCAGCTTCTAGCCGAAACAGCACATGATGCAGGAGTCATTACAAATGAGGAATTTGCGATTTTTCAAAATGCCGGATATATGGGACTGTACGGTGGTCTGGATGTTGACGATATACACAAGAGAAAAGGTTTAGATGTAGGGCAGAAAATTCTTGATTATATGGGAAGTACGGAACTTATTGCTAATCTGTTTAGAATATCGCAGACGGAAGAAAAATTGCGAAAAGATGAGATTACTGGTGCCAAAGCAGCGACAGCCACTCATTATAAGGTTGGTAAGGAAGTTCGAGGAGCTATCGAAAAAATAGGTGGCACAATGCCGGAAGATTTACCAACACCAGAAAAAAGCATTCAGCAGGTTGAAAAAGAACAGCTTGCTCGATTAAAGGCGAAGGCAAAGGCAGGAAAACTAATGCTGGATGAATAATTGTAGACCGGCACTGGGGCTCTGCCAGTGCCGATAATAAAAGAAAGTAGTTATGCGTATACGATTTCAGAAAGTACTATTTCTCTTGCTGAGGCTTGAATGTTATTCATAGCTTGAAGCCATTTAAGCCAGTCGGAAGATTTTAGCTGCTCAGTAATCCCTTGCTGTTCTGCTATTTGTTTTGCGATTAAATCCATGCGATTAAGGGCGGCTTCATTTATATCAGCTAGGTGCTTTGTCAGAGTACCAGATAGGATCAAGTCCATATATAAAACGGGGTGATACTCCTTTAGATATGTTTTGCGGAGTGAACCGTATAATCCAATGGGACGAGTTTCGTTATCTTCTAGTAATTGCAAATTTGGGTAGTACATGCCATCTTCGGCAAGAATGTATTCAATGTTGTTTTCGATAAATCTTTCTTTCATAGAGTACCTCCATAGTTTACTTGTAAGCCACCAGAAAGGACTCACAATGAGTCGTAAAAATCTGGCGGCAGTGAAAAGATTTCTGCGAGGGGAACAAAAAATTATGGCTACATTTTGGCTACAAAAATATTATGAACGAAGAGGATTGTGCGTATAAATCATCATAAAACGGATAAAAAGCGCACTAATAAGTAAGCGCTTAAATCTTGGGTAGCTTTACTGTCTACGTTTTTAAACTCATAATGA
>ERZ1673749.177-NODE-177-length-93440-cov-14.385073_pt1 | contig 93440 bp, 79 predicted proteins | sample MGYA00580204_ERZ1673749 | MGnify/ENA primary metagenome ERZ1673749 (study PRJEB41218, sample SAMN15661745) | gut metagenome | host: Homo sapiens | place: Canada: London | collected 2015-08-20/2019-03-30 | study: EMG produced TPA metagenomics assembly of...
TATGAATGAAAAAAGGATAAATTTGTAGTTACCCAAAAATTAAGCGCTTACCTTTGTTTCAAACTTCACCTCCTGTAGCAAAGTCAAAAAAGTTGAGTACTAAACTATTTGGACTTTGTAGTGATGAGTCTATTATCTCACATCGGATGATTTTGAACAGGTACTCGCTATTTTGCGTTTACTTTATCCTATCTATTGTTACTTGTTCTGGTTTTTCCATTCTCGCGGAGAAACACCATAAATATTTTTAAAAGCACGGGAAAAATGAAGCTGATTTTCGTATCCGACAGCAGAGCCGACATCTGCAATGGATAAGGAAGTCAGCTTTAATAATTCCGTAGCCTTTACCATGCGGTAGTTCATAAGAAATTCCTGCGGGGAGCGGCCGATCGAGTTGCGGAAGATTTTTCCGAAATAACTCCGGTTGATGCCGCATACCGCAGCGATATCTTCAATCGAAATATTATTCTGAAAATTCTGTTCAATATAATTGATTGCTTCTTTTATGTAATAATCACTCATGCGTCCGCTGGAGACCAGCTTTGTCGATTTTGCTGACTGTAGCAGATAGTCTAAAAACAGATACAGATGCCCGATGAGATGGAAGGAAGATTCCTGTGGATGATTGACAATATAAAGCATTTCATCGGCAAGTTTTTCCCGCAATTCTTTGGAGTGGGAATGATAAACGGGCGCGTCTTTGCACAAATCTGTGACACTTAAAGCCTCTTTTACACGTAATCCGTCAAATTCAATCCACATATATTTCCACGGAAGCTGTTCATCGGCAATGTAAGTGTTGATCTGGCCGGGAAAAATCATAAACCCCTGTCCGCTTTTTACAGAATAGGTCCGTGTTTCTCCTTTGGAATTGTTTGCCATGAGTGTTCCGGTTCCGGAAAGAACGTAGTGAAACAGGTAGTGGTTGCGTGTTGCAGGCCCGAATGAATGGCCGGGATCACACTGTTCATATCCAAACTGATACATGCACAGATCGATAAAATTTTCATTTGGAAAAATATTAAAAAATGTATTGCTCATAAAATACTCCTTATATACCAAAATGCGACATCAATATCTATTATAGCATAAAATATTGCATTTCGGTATAAAACTGAAAAAATATAGATATTTAAGGATGCATAAAGGTATGTTATAATCAGATTATCAAAAAGGTAAACGGATATATTGCAAAAAAAGGAGAGAGGAATATGGCAAAAAGAAATATTTTCCGCAGTGTTGCGGCGGTGCTTGCATTTGGCATGTGTATGACGGGTCTTGCTGGATGCGGAAGTGAAAAAAGGGCAGACGGGAAAACAGAAATCGAAGTGGTTTCCTACAAACCGGAAGCAGTTAAGGCATTTGAAAAGATTGAAAAGCGGTTCAATGAAACACATGATGACATCCATCTGACGATTTCATCTCCAAACGAAGCAATGACCATTTTAAAGACACGTTTTATCCGGGAGGATTATCCGGATATCATCGCAATCGGAGGAGACATCAACTATTCCAACTTTTTAGATGCAGATCTGTTTGATGATATTTCCGATCTGGATGAAGTCCAGACCGTAAAACAGGCATATCTGGATATGGATAAGGAACTGGAGTTTATTCCAAAGGATGGCACGTATGCACTTCCATATGTGGCAAACGCGGCAGGAATTTTATATAACAAAGATCTGTTTGAGGAAAATGCCTGGAAAGTTCCGACCACCTGGGAGGAATTTACCACACTGTGTGATGAAATAAAACAGAGCGGAACACTTCCGCTGTATCTGGGCTTTAAAGATACCTGGACCTGTCTGGCTCCGTGGAATGCGCTGGCAGTCGGACTTACCGATTCGGATACCTGCAATCAGGTAAATATGGGAAATACCACATTTTCCGATACGTATGGACCGGTAGCAGAAAAGATGCGTGCGCTTTTGGATTACGCCGAAAAAAATCCGTATGCATATGGTTATAACGATGCCTGTACAGCATTTGCCCGCGGGGAATCTGCCATGTATCCAATCGGAAGCTATGCAATCCCGCAGATCAAATCGGTCAATCCGGATATGAATATCGGCTCTTTTACATTTCCTGCAAATGATGAGGAATCAGACAATGTATTAAATTCAGGAATTGATTTACAGTTTTCTGTGATGAAAGCATGCAAAAACAAAGAAGCAGCATATGAAGTTTTAAAATATCTGTATGAAGATGAAACCATTCAGATTTATCTGGATGATCAGGGCGGAATTGCCTGCAAGGATGGGGATTTCGCAATTCCGGAAACACTCGAGGATATGCGTCCTTACATTGAAAACAACCGCATGGCAGATTATCAGGATCACCATTATCCGAGTGAGATGAGTGTGGATGCCATGATCCAGACGTTCCTGCTGGATACAAGCGACAATGCACAGGAAAAGTTTTTGAAAAAATTTGATTCCGACTGGAAGCGCTACAACCGGGATCTGATTCGGAAAGTACAGGATTATCAGAAAGAACAGGGGGATGCACAATGAAAAAGAAAATGTCAAACAGGGACAAAACATTCTGGGCGGTTATCATACCGGTTGTAATCCTATTTTTTGCATTCAATACACTTCCAATGATCAAAGGTGTGATTTACAGTTTTACCAATTATAAAGGATACGGAACTTACGATTATGTCGGGTTCCGGAACTATGCAGATCTGTTTACGGATTCCCGCGTGGGAAAAAGCTATTTGTTTACGTTTAAATATGCACTGGCAGGAACGATACTGGTAAATGTGCTAAGTCTGATCATGGCAGTTGGATTAAACAGTGCAATCCGTTTTAAAAGTGCACTGCGCGGTATTTATTTTGTACCGAATATTTTAGGAGGACTTGTCATCGGCTATATTTTCAGTTTTATTTTTACTTACATTCTTCCAACTGTGGGAAATGTGTTCCATATTGGATTTTTACAGAACAGTATTCTTGCAAGTGAAAAATACGCATGGATTGGTGTGCTGATTGTTGGTGTATGGCAGGCAGTTGCCATGAATACCATCATCTATATTTCCGGTCTGCAGACTGTACCGGAGGAAGTCTACGAGGCGAGCATGCTTGACGGAGCCAGTAAATGGAAGCAGTTCTGGAAAGTAACATTTCCACTGGTAATGCCGTTTGTGACGATTAATCTGGTACTGAGCACAAAGAATTTCCTCATGGTATTCGACCAGATCATGTCATTGACCAAGGGAGGTCCGGCACAGAGCACCGAATCCATCTCTTATCTGATTTATAAAAATGGTATGGATGGCGGACAGTTTGGATTCCAGAGTGCAAATGCAGTCATTTTCTTTATTGTGATCGTGGCGATTTCACTTTTCCAGATGACAGTCATGAATAGGAAGGAGGAGCAGCTATGATGAAAGAAAAAAAGAAAACAAACTGGGTACTTACGATTGTTCTGATTTTGGGGACGGTTACGGTATTTTTTCCGCTGTATATGGCAGTGATTATTGCGTTTAAGAAACCGAGTGAGATGACAAACGATGTGGCGGGTGCACTTTCTTTCCCGAAACAGTGGAGTTTTGAAAATTTCCGTCAGGCAATGGAAGTGACCGATTTCTGGCACTCTCTTGGAAACAGTTTACTGATCACACTGGTAACAATCGTACTGGCAATCCTGATCCACTCAATTGCAGGCTACGTGATCGGACGCGGCATGGCAAGAAGAAAAAGTTTCCGATTTATCTATCTGTATATTGTCAGCGGAATGTTTGTTCCGTTTTCCATCTTAATGATGCCTCTGGTAAAGCAGACGGCGCATATGGGACTTGGAAACCGCGCGGGTGTCATTCTGTTGTATCTGGTATTTTATATGCCAATGAACGTCCTTCTTTACAGTGGGTACTTAAAAAATATTCCGATAGCGCTGGAAGAGGCGGCAGATATTGACGGAGCAAGCACATGGACTACTTACTGGAAAGTGGTCTTTCCAATGATGATGCCAATGCATGCAACAGTTGCAATCCTGACAGCTCTTGGAACGTGGAATGATGTTATGACACCGCTTGTGATTATGTCTGGAACCGGACAGAATACGTTGCCGCTTGCACAGCTTAATTTCCAGACACAGTTTGGAACCAATTACAATCTGGCATTTGCTTCCTATATTATGGCACTGATTCCAATCCTTATTTTCTATGTGATTTGTCAGAAACAGATTTTAAACGGTGTGGCAAACGGTGCAGTCAAAGGATAAAAATAAAACGAGGTGACTTCTATGGCAATTATATACAATCCAAATAAAAAAATATTTACCCTGCATACGGCGCATACAACTTATCAGATGCAGGTTGATCCACTGGGATATCTGTTGCATTTGTACTACGGAGAAAAAACAAACAGTTCCATGGACTATGTCCTAACCTATGCAGACCGCGGATTTTCCGGAAATCCTTATGCAGCCGGTATGAACCGCACCTATTCGCTGGATGCGCTACCACAGGAATATCCGTCCCTTGGCACCGGAGATTACCGCAATATTGCACTGAATATCAAAAATGAAAAAGGGGTGGAAAGTGCGGATCTGCTTTTTAAAAGCTATGAAATCCGAAACGGTAAATACCGGTTGCAGGGACTTCCGGCTGTCTGGGCAGACGAAAAGGAAGCGCAGACACTGGAAATTGTCCTCGCAGATGAAAACGCACAGGTTGAAGTACATCTGCTGTACGGTGTTTTGGAAGAAAACGATGTCATTACAAGAAGTGTCCGGATTAAAAATACAGGAACCGGGCAGATTACGATCGAAAAGGCAGCGGCAGCCTGTCTGGATTTTGTACAGGGAGAGTTTGATGTCCTGCGGTTTTATGGAAAACATGCCATGGAGCGCAATCTGGAGCGTACGCCGCTGGGACATGGAACCATTGCGTTTGGTAGCCGCAGGGGAACATCCAGCCATCAGTATAATCCTGCCGTGATTCTGGCAGAAAAAGGGACAACGGAGACCGCAGGCAGCTGCTATGGAATGCTGTTTGTATACAGCGGGAATTTCTCCTGTGAGGCAGAAAAAGACCAGTTCAACCAGACGCGCCTGCTTCTCGGATTAAATGAAGAACTGTTTTCCTATCCGCTTGCGTCGGGAGAAACCTTTACGGTGCCGGAAGTTATTTTATCTTATTCGGCAGAGGGATTGTCGGCATTGTCGCAGCAGTATCATAACTGCATCCGCAACCATGTGTGCCGTAGCAAATATGTCCATATGCAACGCCCAGTACTGATCAACAGTTGGGAGGCAGCTTATTTTGATTTTACGGGAGATACGATCGTGGATCTGGCAAAAGAAGCCGCTTCCCTTGGAATTGATATGGTAGTGATGGATGACGGCTGGTTTGGAAAAAGAAATGATGACAATTCTTCCCTGGGGGACTGGCAGGTCAATGAAACGAAACTGGGAGGCAGTCTGGCAGAGCTTATTACCCGTGTGCATGAGCAGGGTATGAAATTTGGCATCTGGATTGAGCCGGAGATGATCAATGAAGACAGTGACCTTTACCGGGCGCATCCGGACTGGGCGATCCGGATTCAGGGGAAAAAGCCGGTGCGCTCGAGAAACCAGTTACTGCTTGATTTTTCCAGAAAAGAAGTGCGTGACTGTGTCTTTGACCAGATCTGTGTCGTGCTCGATCAGGGAAAAATTGACTATGTCAAGTGGGATATGAACCGCAGCATGGCAGATGTTTATGCCGGAAATCTTTCCCATGATTACGTCCTTGGTGTCTATGATTTTATGGAGCGTTTGTGCAGCCGGTATCCGGATCTTTTGCTGGAAGGATGCAGCGGTGGCGGCGGCAGATTTGACGCAGGAATACTTTATTATTCCCAACAGATCTGGTGCAGTGACAATACCGATGCGATCAACCGCACAAGAATCCAGTACGGAACTTCGTTTTTCTATCCGGTTTCCGCGATGGGAGCGCACGTTTCGGCGGTGCCGAACCACCAGACCGGACGGGTGACAAGTTTCCACACCCGCGGGGTGACGGCGATGGCGGGAACCTTCGGTTACGAATTAAACCCAGCGCTTTTATCCGATGAGGAAAAGCAGCAGATCCGGGAGCAGATCAAAACGTATAAGAAGTACGAAATGCTCATTAACGAGGGAACCTACTGGCGGCTGTCTGATCCGTTTACAGATGAAATTGCGGCATGGATGTCGGTATCAGAGGAACAGGATCATGCACTGGTAAGTGTGGTGCGTCTTATGGCTGAGGCAAATCAGGCGACCGTTTATGTCCGCCTGCGTGGGTTAAAACCGGATGCTGTGTATCTGGAAGAACAAAGCGGCAGACAGTATTCCGGTGCGGCACTGATGCATGCGGGAATTCCGCTTCCGCCGTTTACCGAGGAATATGAGGCGTATCAGTTTGCCTTTACCGAACTGAAAGAGGCGGGAAGATTATATGAAAAAGTGCAGAAATGGTGTGACGGGAATGCCGAAAACCGGGTGGTCATCAGCATTTACGGTGGCTCCGGTTCCGGAAAAACAACGCTTGCAACGGCATTGCAGCAGTACTTTTTAAATGACGGAACCGGATGTTATCTGCTCTCGGGCGATGATTATCCACACCGGATTCCAAAACGCAACGACGAAGAACGGCTGCGTGTGTATAAAGAAGCAGGGGAAGACGGACTGCGTGGATATCTCGGAACAAAGAAAGAGATTGATTTCGCCCGGATCAATGAAGTGCTTGCGGCATTTCATGAGGGAAAAGATACGATCACGTTGCGGCATTTGGGACGGGAAGATGGCGAGATTTCATCAGAAGAAACCGATTTTTCCGGAATATCTGTATTGCTTCTGGAGTGGACGCACGGAGGCAGTGACGATTTACATGGTGTGGATCTATCCGTCTTTCTGGAAAGTTCCCCGGAGGAGACAAAGGAGCGGCGCATCCGCAGAAACCGCGACGAGAATGCCGCAAGCCCGTTTATCTGTCGTGTGGTGGAACTGGAACAGGAAAAACTCGAAGTGCAGCGCAAAAATGCAGGATTGATCGTGGGAAAGGACGGAAGTATTTATGAACAGTAAACCGATGCTCAATGCATATCCAGACAGTCTTGGAAGAAATCTTGGGGATATCGTAACATTGCTGAAAACGGAGGCTTTGCAGAATGTATTTTCTTCTTTTTACATTCTGCCGAGCCTGTACCATTCCGATCTCGACCGGGGATTTTCCGTGATCGACTATGACCTGAATGAGCAGCTTGCCGACCGGGAAGACCTTGACCAGTTAAAGAATATGGGAATCGATCTGAAACTCGATTTTATTTTAAACCATGCTTCCGCACAGTCCCCGCAGTTTCAGGATCTTGTGGAAAAAGGGGAGGCTTCTGTGTACCGCGATTTTTTCATCGATTGGAACCATTTCTGGGAAGGGCATGGAACCATGACGGAGGAAGGCTATATCCAGCCGGATGAAAGCTGCCTGAAGCAGATGTTTTTCCGCAAACCCGGGCTGCCGATCCTGATGGTGGAATTTCCGAATGGAAAAAAAGTGCCGTACTGGAATACCTTTTATCAGGAAGTGCATGGCAGACAGTATCTCGGACAGATGGATGTAAACATCCAGTCACCAAAAGTGTGGGAGTTTTATCGTGAAACCCTGGAAAAAATAGCCTCTTACGGCGCGGCGATTGTGCGGCTGGATGCCTTTGCCTATGCGCCGAAAGCACCGGGAAAGAAAAACTTTCTCAATGATCCGGAAACGTGGGAACTTTTACAGAAGATCCATGCGCTGGCAGAACCTTTGGGACTTACGCTTTTGCCGGAGATACACGCAGCGTATGATGAAAAAATATATGAGACACTTGCAGAAAAAGGCTATGCAACCTATGACTTTTTCCTGCCGGGACTGGTCATTGATGCGATCGAGAACCGGCGGGGAACGTACCTTGCGGCATGGGCGAAGGAGATTGTGGAAAAGAAGATCTCCACGGTCAACATGCTCGGCTGTCATGATGGCATCCCGCTTCTGGACTTAAAGGGGCTGCTTCCGGAAGAGGAAATCCAGTCGTTGATTGAACGGATTGTATCCCGCGGAGGCATGGTCAAAAATTTACATGGACAAAAGAATCTGTATTATCAGGTAAATGCCACATATTACAGTGCATTGGGGGCGTCGGACGAAAAAATGCTTCTGGCGCGTGCTATACAGATGTTTATGCCGGGCAAACCGCAGGTCTGGTATCTGGATTTGTTTGCCGGAAAAAATGACCATGAAGCGGTGCGGCGCGCGGGAGAATCCGGACATAAGGAAATCAACCGGACAAATCTTTCCACTGATCAGATTACGGAAGGGTTGAAAAAAGATGTGGTTCAAAAACAGCTTGCGTTAATCCGCATGCGAAATACCCATAAGGCATTTTCGGAAGGCGCAGAGGTAGCAATCTCCGGAGGGGAGAGGTCTCTGGAAATCCGCTGGGAATATAATAGTGCATTTGCAACATTATATGTAAATTTTGAATCAGGAACATATACAATAGTAGAAAGCAGATAGTTAAGTTGGGCTGTCGATTGTACATGAAACCTAAACTTTATAATGGAAATAATCATAGATGAAACAAGCCACATAGGGATAATGCTCGGTGGCTTGTTTTGAAAATGGATAATTTAAATCTTATAACAGTTTGTGAAAACTAAGGAACCGCCTAGTACCGAACGGTATGCTAGGTGGTGTGGGAGGACGGTAAATAGAATAATCATTTACCTCCTACCCGATTGGAACGATAAAAAGTATTCCAAATGCTCGGTATTTTTATTCATTATAATACTGTGCCTGTGCATTCCAAAGTTCATAATATTTTCCAGTTTTATCGCTGATCAATTCCTCATGTGTTCCTTTCTGAACTACATTTCCCTCATGAAATACGGCAATTTCATCACAAAATTTACAGGATGATAAACGATGGGAAATATAAACGGTTGTTTTATCCGTTACAATGTCATTAAATTTACTGTAAATTTCTGCTTCTGCAACAGGATCTAAAGCAGCAGTTGGTTCATCTAAAATAATAAAAGGAGCATCTTTATAAAGGGCTCTTGCAATGGCAATTTTCTGGGCTTCGCCTCCGGATATCTGAATACCTTTTTCATCTAAATCTTTATAAAGATAGGTATTTAAACCTTTTGGCATAGATTGAAAGCGTGTTTCAAATCCGGCATTTTTTAAGCAGGATTTTGCCAGTTCAGAGTCATAGCGTGCAGCGCCGGCAACATTTTCTCCCAGAGGCAGCGACAGTAGCTGAAAATCTTGAAAAACAACGGAAAAAATGTTGATATAATCGTCATATTTATACTTTCGAATGTCAATTCCATTTAAGAAAATCTGTCCTTCTGTGGGATCATACAGGCGACATAAAAGTTTGATAAATGTAGTTTTTCCACTGCCGTTCATACCGACTACGGCAAGGCGTTTGCCTATTTGGAATTTTAAATTAATGTGCCGCAGAGCCCATTGTTCTGTATCCGGATAGCGAAAAGAAACATCTCGAAATTCCACTTCATATTGTCTGTCCGACCGTTTTTCCGTGGTAAGACTGCCTTGATACATGCGGTTTGGAATATCCAGAAAATGAAAACAGGAGACTAAAAATTCACCGTTGCTTTGCATAGCGCCTACTGTGGTAAGGAAGGCAGAAACACCGCCAAAAAGCTGAGTAATTGCTCCGATATATTGTGTGACAGAGCCTACTCCGAAAGCGCCTGCCCATGCTTTTAGACACACATACAAATATACAACACCGGTTAAAATAACAGACATACCTTGTGAAAGTGCGTGCAAAAGTCCCATAGGTCCCATGGCAGATTTTGCGATATCGGAATGTGCGCTGAACATGGTACATTCCGCCATTCGAGGATGACAGATATTTTCCTGCTGCTGATACATACGAAGGTCTGCCGCTCTTTTTTTATCATGGCTCATAAAACCAAAGAAATAGAAAAAGCGATTGCCAAGACGTGCCTCCTTGGCGTAATTGGTCATATATTTGTCTCCCATGGTTTTGCACATAGGGGAAAGAACTGCAATAAGCAGTAAAAGCATGAGAATTCCCACGGCAAAAAGAGGATGATTGATGGGTTCCAGTTCACTTCCTTTAGGGACTTTGGCTGCAAACAAACTGACAGACAGGCTAATTCCCCCAAGGATTTGGAAAAATGCAGTAACCAGTTCTTCGAAAAAAAGGAGGGTTTTATAAATTCCCCATCCGGACCAATATTTCGTCTGAATAATCTGAGAATATAAATCAAAAATAGGTTGCCGTTCTATGTCCTCATAATCTAAATCCAGCATTTTTTTCATGTAAACCTGTCGGTCAATGGACTGAGCAGAGCTTTTTTCATAATTGAGCCAATGCTTTAAAATGCTGTTTAACAGAGCGCAGAGTGAGGTGCAGGTCAGAGTCAGAATTACCCATTTTGCAAGGACGTCCACATCTCGATTTCCGGAAAGCTCATTGATGATTTGAGCGGACAGAAAGATGGTTACATAAGGAGTTAATGCTTTTACCATGGAGGAAATGCCTGCCGAAAAAAAGAAGCGGGGACAGAGCTTCCACCAGATTTTCCAAGCTCTTATATTCATTTTCCAAGCAGATTGTATAGTTGTTTTTTCACCGGTCACTTTGAATTCCTCCCTCCTTATAATATTGGCTTTGTATATCAAAAAGTTTGGCATATTTGCCCTGTAATGCAATTAATTCTTCATGAGTTCCCTGCTCTGCAATGCGGCCTTTTTCCAGAAACAGAATGCGGTGACAAAAGCGGGTAGAGGCAAGGCGGTGAGAAATAAAAACAGATGTTTTATGGGCAGTCATTTCATTATATTTGAGATAAATATCATTCTCGGCAATCGGATCAAGAGCAGCAGTAGGCTCGTCTAAGATGAGAACAGGAGCATTTTTATAAAGCGCTCTTGCCAGCATTAAACGCTGTATCTGCCCTCCGGAAAGCTCAATGCCGTTATCATAAACCTGTCTTCCGATAATGGTATTTATATTTTTAGAAAAAGAAGAAATCTTTTCAAAAAGTCCTGCCTGTTTCAAACAATTCCAAACTTTTTTCTCATCAATAGGTGTTGTGTGCTGGGCAATATTTTCGGCAACACTTGCCTCTAATACAGAAAAATCCTGAAATACAGCGGAAAATAAGGCATAATAATTTTGCCGATTGTATTGTCGAATATCCTTTCCGTTCAGTAGAATTTCTCCTTCTGTTGGGTCTAAAAATCCGCAAATCAGTTTCACCAGAGTGGTTTTTCCGGCGCCGTTTAGACCTACCACTGCAAGCTTTTCTCCGGCATGTATCGTAAGATTGAGACAGTGAATAGTGTCCTGTTTCGCCTCAGGATAGCGGAAAGATACGTTTTTCAAGCAAAGCTCGTAAGCGGAAAAATCGTCTTTGGAAACAGGTTTTCCTTCTTCAAAAAGGAAGGGCTCCGGATATTCTAAAAATTCCCTTACCGTGGATAAATCAAGGCTGCATTTGTGTAATTGTGCAAACATTTCCAAAATTCCCCCTATCCACTGAGTAAAACCGCTTATTGCTGTGAAATAAAGCAGAAATTCTGAAGCATTTAGTCCCTGTGTCAAGGTAAGCCATAACAGGTAAGCATAAGCAGCTCCGTTTCGCAGAAGCGTCAGGAGTAAATCGGCAATGTCTGCCCAGATATACACAGACTCACGTTTGCGAAGAAATCCCTGATATAGTCTTAAAATACTTGTCCACACATCATTTATCCATGTATCCAGACCAAAGATACGGATGTCTTTTGCATAAGAACGCTTTGTGGCAACATCATGAAGATAATCAAGCTGCTTTGCGTATTCTCCTTCTTCTTCCCGATGTTCATATCCCCATCTGCTCGTTCTTTTATTTATCAGATAGCCCAGAAGCGTAGTGAAAATTGCGATACAGACCAGCAGGGGATTAAGATGAGACAAAAGCGCCAGATAGATGGAAAATCCCAGAACATTTGTAAGGATAGAAGTCCAGATTGTCCAGACATATTCTGTTGCTTCTACGTTACTGGAACAGGCATTGGAAGCCTTGCTTTCCATATCGTTAAACTTTGCATCCATCAGATTTGGATAGGAAGTTTTGGCTATTTTGTCGGAAATTTGTACCAGAATAGATGTGCGGACGGAAATACGCCCAAACTGTGTATTGGTATCAATATATTGTTTTAATCCGGATAGAAAAAGCAATCCACAGCTAAATACGGCAATGGTAAAAAGTAATTCTGAAAGCGGGGCAGTTGTTTCTACTTTTTCCAGAATTGTAGGAGCAAGAAAAAGCTCTGCGGCTGATTTTGCAGCAGTTGTAACTGCAAGAGCGACACATAAAAACAAAACACTTTTGCAGTTTTTCCAAGCATTTTTCACCATAAATCCGGTATTTTGCCACATATTATATTTTGGTTTTTGTTGTTCTTCCATTTGTGTTTCACCTCCAAGGTTACTTTAACATAAAAATTCGTCCGCCATATACTTTGGGGACGAATTGTTTTGTGACGGTGATGAATTGTAAAAAATTATAGCTGAGGCAGTAAAATTTCTGTGGTAAAAGCTCCGTCTTCACTGTTTCTGCTGATGTAGCCCTCCTGACGTTCAACAATGGCATCAATTCGTGCCAGACCAAAGCCATGTCCGGCTCCTTTTGTACTGCGAAAGAGATTACCCTCTTTTTTCATCTTTTTTTCGGCAGTAAAGTTTGTAAAAGAAATATAAAGCTGCGTATTTTTCATATCCATATAGATGCGAATGAGACGATGTTCTTCAGGAAGCTTCAGACTGGCATCAATGGCATTGTCAAAAAGATTTCCGATAATACAGCATAAATCAATTTCTGAAGATGTTAATTTTACAGGAATATGGGCGTCTGCAATTACCTGAATATTTTTTGATTTTGCAAGAGAAATTTTGGAATTCAGAATGGCATCTGTCATAGGATTTCCGGTTTTAATAACGGTATTTACCGTAGTTAAATCTTCGTCCAATAAATCCAGATAATGGGTGAGCGCTTCCCAATTTTCAGTGGCAGCATAGGCTTTCATAGTTTGAATATGATTGCGATAATCATGCCGCCAGCCCCGTATTTGCCGGTACATATTGTCCACTTCCTGATAGTGAGTTTCTATAAGTTCTTGCTGATAGACTGCCAGTTTTTTATCCATTCTTTTTGAAAAAAGTTTCATATTTTGTCTTACCTCATGTTAATAATTGCCCGATTTATACCTTCGTAAGCCCCTCTTGGGAGGGGAACAGCAGTTCCGTCACGGAGCTTGATTTCTGCTTTTGTTACCCGGCTGATATGGGTTATATTTACGATTACAGAACGCCCTGCACGATAAAAACGTTCGTCAAGAAGCTTTTCTAATTTACCTAAAGTCATTTTTAATGTGTAATCTTTTTTTGCATGAATGGTGACATAATTTCCTGTTACATCGGCATAACGGATTTCATAAATGGGAATTCGCAGCATCTCACTTCCGGTTTCTAAATTCAGGATTTTTTCATTCTTTTTTACCTTATCAAGAGCACGATAAAGTACAGAAAACAGCTTTTCTTTTTGTACCGGTTTTAGGAGATAATGAAGGGCGGCAACCTCATAGCCTTCGGAAATATAGTCAGAATAGCCCGTAAGAAAAACAATCTGGATGGTATCGTTTTCTTTTCTGAGGGTTTTGGCTAAGGTGACGCCGTCCATAGCTCCCATTTCAACATCTAAAAGAAGAATATCGTAATCCTTCTTTTCTTCATAATGAAACAGAAATGCCTCTGCGGAGGGAAATGGGTCAATATGTACGGAAATATCCGCTTCCTGCGCCCAACACTTTACAAAATTTCTGATGTATTGGGTATCTATTTTGCTGTCATCGCAAATTGCTATTTGATAATACATGTTAAAATTCAGTCCTTTGGGTTGTTGTTTTAGAATTATTATAACAGGTTGTTTTGAGTTTTGAAATACACATTGTGTATAGTGGCGTGATAGAATATATACACAATTATATTTAAGAAAAAATCTTTTCTTCGGGTAACGAATTTGTGATAAAAAACACATATATGTGAAGGAGGCGGAAAATGGAAGAAATAGAACAGATTTACAGGAAATATACACCTCAGGTATATAAATTTTTATTCAGCCTTTGTCACGATAAATATTTAGCAGAAGAACTAACACAGGAAACATTTTTTCAGGCAATGAAATCTATTGATAAATTTCGTGGGGATTGCAGAATTTATGTATGGTTATGCTCTATTGCCAAACATTTATGGTATCAGGAACTTAAAAAAAGAGAACGGGAAAAAACATTAAAGCTGTCACAGCAAGGCGGAGAAGATGAAACAGAGTTTGAGAATGCTGTTTTTGAAAAGGCAGAGGTGTTAGAAATTTATAAAATACTTCATACGTTTGAAGAACCCTTACGAGAAGTGATGTATTTACGGTTGAATGGAAATTTTACTTTTAAGGAAATCGGAGAAATTATGGGGAAAGACGAAAACTGGGCGAGAGTTACCTTTTATAGAGGAAAGCAAAGGGTCAGAAAGGAGAGTCATCATGAAATGTGAAGTTGTTCGTGATTTATTACCATTATATATTGATAAGCTGACAAGCGAAGAGAGTAATAAAGAAATAGAAAAACATTTGAAAAATTGTAAAGAATGTTATCAATATTATCAGGAAATGATGGGAGAAATAGGAGTTTTAGCCGAAATACCGAAAGAAGAGGCAGAAGACGTAAAAGTAATAAAAAAGATAAAGAAAAGAAGTAGAAAAAAGTTAATAATAGCAGTTCTGGGAACGGCGCTGGCAGTATTGGCAGCAGTGATTTTACTTTTTCCTCTTACATATAAGGATGCAAAATATAAGGATGTAGAGCTTCAGTGCAGAGTAAAAGGAAATAGAACTTATATCGAAATGCAGTCTCAGGCAGGATATGAATTATGGTTTACAGGAAGCTCAGATAAAAATAAATCCTATTTAAAAGTTTTTGGAAAAAAGAAAATAGGAAATTCAGAGAGTTCTAAATCAAGCTGGGAAGGAGAAGTCGATAAGGAAAATCCCTATCAATATATTTTTGAGTTTAGTGATAAAATTGTGACCATAGAGAATGGGAAAGTCGTAAACGAGGAGGATAAATAATAGAAATCTATATTTTTAAGGGAGTATTGCGAATAGAGTAAGCTCCCTTATTTTTAGTGATTTTTTCACTTGAATTCAGATAGTGAGAATGTTATAATCAAATCCAGATAGAGAAGCTCTCCTCAGATTAGGAAAAAGAAAGGAGGCAAAGCTTCAACATCCGTTTAGATTTCAATATTTTCTAAAATTCATTTTACAGGTTTCTGCTGTAATTGTTCGATACATTCTGTATGAACAGAAAATCCATGATATAAAAGGAAAAATTGGGGGACTTCTCTATCATTTTGTATCTGAATATGTGTGTTTGTGTTGAAAAAGAAGCAGGGTAATAATATATCACGAAATAAATCCTGCGGGAGGAAGCATGAATAAAAGAGAAGTAAACGTACTCCATCAAGAACTGGAGATTTATCGTGAAATGGGAATTCCTCTTTACCTAAATGGAAAAAAGAGTACACCAAAACGCATAGAGAAAGCATATAGAATTGCAGAAGAAGGTGTCTATATGAGAGATTACATACAAGATGATACAGGAAAATTAAAAGGCTTGTCCTTTGATTTTGTAAGAGAAGAAGAATGAGGTAAGAAATATAAAGAAAAGATAAAATCTGAAAAAAACATGAAATCCTGAAGAAATTGGTGACGAAGGGAAAAAATATGGTATAATAACTGTATGTATGTACTATAACGTAGAAACAAATGAAAATAAAAGGAGTTAAAAAATGGCGAAACGAAGGAGGAGAAGAAGGCGTAGAAATCAATTAGTTCCTATATTGGTTGCAATGCTTCTGATTATACTCGTTGCTGTTGCGGGTATTGTCACAGGTTTCATAAAAAAATATACACCATCAGACGTAAGGATGGAGTTAGCAGATTATTATCATACAGGTGAAGGCGAAGCTGCTTTGATTTTGCAGGATACAATCAGTGAAGCAAAAGGAAAAATAGTAGACGGGAGGGCTTATTTGCCTTACAGCGTTATAGCAAATGAGCTGGGAGGAAGGTTTTATTGGGATAAAGAGAGTGAAAAAATGCTGTATACAACAGCAACAGACACTTTAGAGATAAAACCGGAAGATACTGCATACACAATTGCGGGTCAGACAAAACAGCAGGATTATATTCTTGTAAAGGAAATAGGCGAAGAATTTTATATAGCTCTTGATTTTGTAGAACAGTATATGCCAATTCAGGGCGAAGTATACGACAAACCGGACAGAATTGTGGTATCCTATAAATGGGGAGATATCAATACAGTATCTGTTTCAAAAGATACGGAAGTTCGATATCAGGGAGGTATTAAAAGCCCAATTCTTTCTGATGTGAAAAAAGGTGATACTTTAATATTGCTGGAAGAGATGGAAAACTGGTCCAGAGTTATGACGACAGACGGTATTGATGGATATGTAGAAAAGAAAAATTTAGAAAAACCGCAGACCACAGAGCTGTCTTATACAGGAGAATACAAAGAGGATTACAGCAGTCTTACGAGAGAACATAAAATAAATTTGGCATGGCACCAAGTTACCTCCGAGGCAGCGAATGCAGCCCTTGGAGAAACCATTCAAAATATGGCAGGAGTCAATGTGATTTCTCCTACATGGTTTTCTGTTACAGCAAACGAAGGCACGATATCCTCTCTGGCAAGTGCAGATTATGTAAATGAGGCGAATAGCAGAGGAATGGAAGTCTGGGGACTGATTGACAATTTTAATCCGGATGTCAGTACATTGGAGACCTTGTCAAGCAGAAGCTCCAGAGAACATATTATTCAGAAGCTCTTAGAAGAAGCCCAAAGAGTAGGACTTGACGGTATCAATGTGGATTTTGAAGCTCTTACAGAAGAAGAAGCGCCGCATTTTATTCAGTTTGTCAGAGAACTTTCTGTTGTTTGCAGAGCCAATAATCTGGTATTGTCCGTAGACAATCCGGTTCCTCAGTTCACAGGATTTTATAATAGAAAGGAACAGGGAATTGTAGCAGATTATGTTATTATTATGGGATATGACGAGCATACGACAGGTTCAGAAGAAGCAGGTTCTGTTGCATCCCTGCCCTTTGTAAAAGAAGGAATTGAAAAAACATTACAGGAAGTACCGAAGGAAAAAGTGATTAACGGAATACCTTTCTATACCAGACTTTGGACAGAGTCTAATAATGGAACACTGTCCAGCGAGGTAATGACCATGGATGCTGCAAGTCAATATATACAGGAAAACGGTATTGAAGTATACTGGGAGAAAGAAACAGCTCAGAATTATGGGGAGCTGCTTACTGATAACGGTACACAAAAAATATGGCTGGAGGACGAGCAGTCTATTGAAGAAAAGATGAAGCTGATTAGTCAGTATGAGCTTGCCGGTGTGGCTTCATGGAAGCTGGGATTTGAAAGGGCAGATGTCTGGAGTGTAATCAGTCAATATTTACAATAAGAAAAGATAGAGGTGGAGTATTATGGGAGAACATGAAATGTTTAAAACAACCCTGATGGGCGGATATGATAAGGAAGAAGTACAGGAATTAATCCAGAAAATGAAGGATGAAATGGCAGAAGTGCAGGTGAATTACAGAAAACAGCTTGCAGAACGAGATGAGAGGATTGCCGAGCTTCAGAAACGTATTGAATTAAAAGACGCATATCAGGCACGTATGGAAGAGGATATTAAAGAAAAATATCAGAAGTATATTGATAATTATGAAAGCATCGGAAAGCTGGTTTTTGAAGCACAGTTAAAATCTGACAGCATGCAGAGGGAAGCAGAAGAAAAATGCAGTAAGATGATTGAGGAAGCAGAAGCAGAGGCAAAACGCCGTGTTGAGTCTGTTCAGTCAGAAATTGATGATAAGCTTTTAGAAGGGAAAAAGAAATATCTGGCTGTTCAGGAAGAAATGAATGGTATTGTAGAGCTTATCAATCAGGCACAGAAAAGATTTATGTCCTCCTATAAAGAAGTACACCAGATTATCAATAGTATGCCAACCTCCTTGAATGATATTGAGGATGTAGTAGATTTGGAAATTCAAAAATTAGAAGGGAATTCTTCCGATGAAATCTTAGATACAGAGGAAGAAATTCATTTAGGAGATACACAGGAATTAGATATTCTTGATGCTGTGGATGATATTTCAGACTTGGAAGAATTTGATGAAGAGGATGCAGAAGAGGATGAAGACAGCAAGCTTGCTATGCAGATTTCAAAGCTTTTAAGTGAAGAAGATGAAGCAATGATGGAAGAAGATTTAGAAGATTTCTTCAAAGAATAAAAGAAGATATGTATGAAGCCGCTTTCCTTTGAAAGCGGCTTTTTGTTGGGAAAGACTGCATTTTGTAAGAGCATATGCTAAGATACATTCTTTATTCTTATTTTGCATATATTGAACCAAATGAAAAAAAGGTGATGTATATGAAAAAGAAATGGCTAAAAGGAGCAATGACAATCTGTATGCTGTGTGCAGTTTATCTTTTGTCGAGAGAAGGAGCTATGCTGACGGGAAAAAGCATAACAGAGGAAAAGGGGCTTATTCTGATTGACAGCGGACATGGGGGAATTGACCCGGGCGTAGTTGGAATTGGCGGAGTGAAGGAAAAAGATATCAATTTAAAAATTGCAAAGGAGCTTGCAGGCGCACTTGAGAAAAAAGGATATAAAGCGGTGCTTATAAGAAAAGACGACAATGGCTTATATGATGCGGAAAGTAAAAATAAAAAGGTACAGGATATGCAAAAAAGATGTGCTATGATAAAGGAGGAAAAACCATTGCTGACCGTGAGTATTCATCAGAACAGCTATCAGGATGAAGCTGTGTGCGGACCACAGGTGTTTTACTACAAGGACTCTTTGGAAGGTGCAAATCTTGCAAAATGTATACAGGAAGAGCTAAACAATCGGCTTCAGGTGGAAAAGCCTCGAACGGAAAAAGCAAACAGCACGTATTATCTTTTAAAACGCAGTGAAGGCGTATTAAATATTGTAGAAACAGGATTTTTGACAAATAAAAAAGAAGCAGAGCTATTGCGGACAAAAGAATACCAAAAGAAATGTGCCGAGGCTATCTGCAATGGGATTTTAAAATTTTTAAAAACAGTAGAAATAAATAAGACGAATGTGGTATGATAAAGGCGTATGTAAATTAGAAATGAAAGGGAAGAAGGCACAGTGAATACAAAATTAGTCAAAGTAGAAAAAGAATATCCTGATTTACAGATTATGAAGGAAGCAGGAGAAATTCTGAAAAACGGCGGACTGGTGGCGTTTCCTACCGAAACCGTATATGGTCTGGGTGGTGATGGCTTAAATGCCCGCTCATCAGAGAAAATATATACAGCGAAGGGAAGGCCTTCTGACAATCCTTTGATTATACATATTGCAGATATGGAAAGCCTGAATAAGATTGTCAGACAAATTCCGGAAAAGGCAAAGCTTCTTGCTGAAAAATTTTGGCCGGGACCGCTGACAATGATTTTTCAAAAAAGCTCTGAAGTACCTTATGAGACCACTGGAGGTTTAGAAAGCGTAGCGGTAAGAATGCCAAATCATCCTGTTGCATTAGCGCTTATTCAAGCAGGAGGCGGCTATATTGCAGCTCCGAGCGCCAATACATCAGGAAGACCCAGCCCTACAAAGGCAGAGCATGTTGCAGAGGATTTAAGCGGCAGGATTGATATGATTGTAGACGGAGGAGATGTAGGAATTGGTCTGGAGTCTACCATTGTGGATTTTACAGAGAATATTCCGGTTATTCTTCGCCCCGGCTATATCAACCAGGCTATGATAGAAGCGGTGATTGGCTCGGTTCGTATGGATAAGGGACTTTTAATCTCAGATGAAAAGGTAAAACCAAAAGCGCCGGGGATGAAATATCGCCATTATGCGCCGAAAGCACAGCTGGTAATTGTGCAGGGGAATACGAACAAAGTAACTGCACATATTAATCAGATCTGTGAAGCCTTACAGCAGGAAGGGAAAAAAGTAGGCGTCATCGCAACAGATGAAACAAAAGATTTATATCAGGCAAATGTGGTAAAAAGTATCGGCACCAGAGAAGACGAGGAAGGGATTGCAAGACATCTTTTCGGAATTTTAAGAGAGTTTGACGAGGAAGATGTTGACTGTATTTATTCCGAAGCGTTTGATACGCCAAAAATCGGACAGGCAATTATGAACCGTCTGTTAAAGGCTGCCGGACATCATATTATTTATTTATAAGGAGGCAAAGCATGATAGCATTAGGATGTGACCACGGTGGTTACGAATTAAAACAGGAAATTATTAAGTATTTAGAAGAAAAAAATATTCCATACAAGGATTTCGGATGCCACAGTACAGAAGCAGTAGATTATCCGATTTATGCCAGAATGGTAGGAAAGGCAATTCAGACAGGAGAATGTGAAAAGGGTATCCTGATTTGCGGAACAGGAATTGGAATTTCTATTGCGGCAAATAAAATGAAAGGTATCCGTGCAGCTCTTTGTACAGACTGTTTCTGTGCGGAAGCTACAAGAGAGCACAACGATGCCAATATTTTAGCGCTGGGCGGCAGAGTCGTAGGACCGGGACTTGCAGTAAAAATTGTAGATACATTTTTAAATACAGAATTTTCTCACGCAGAACGCCATCAGAAACGTATTGATTTAATTGAGGAATAAGCAGAAAACAAAGGAGAACAGAAAAATGGCAAAAACAATGGTTATGGAGCATCCATTAATTCAGCATAAAATCGGTATTATCCGCAGAAAAGAGACAAGCTCAAAGGAATTTCGTGAATTGGTAAGTGAAGTTGCAATGTTTATGGCTTATGAAGCTACCAGAAATTTAAAGCTTGTTGACGTGGATATTGAAACTCCTATTACAAAAACAACGGTAAAAGAGCTGGCAGGTAAGAAGATGGCAGTTGTGCCGATTTTAAGAGCAGGTCTTGGTATGGTTGAGGGAATGCTTACCATGGTTCCGGCAGCAAAAATCGGTCATATCGGTCTTTACAGAGACCCTGAAACTTTAAAACCGGTGGAATATTACTGCAAGCTTCCTGCTGACTGCGGGGAAAGAGAAGTATTTGTTACAGACCCTATGCTGGCAACAGGCGGTTCTGCGGCAGCGGCAATTACTATGTTAAAAGAAAAAGGCGTAAAAAATATCCACTTTATGTGTATCATTGCTGCTCCGGAAGGTGTAAAAGCCTTGCAGGAAGCGCATCCTGATGTGGATATCTATATTGGAGCTTTAGATGAACACTTAAATGACCACGGCTACATTGTACCGGGGCTTGGCGATGCCGGAGACCGTATTTTCGGAACAAAATAAGAGGTGAAAGCATGACAGGAAAGAGAGACGGATATATTTCCTGGGATGAATATTTTATGGGAGTTGCAAAGCTTTCAGGAATGCGTTCAAAAGACCCCAATTCTCAGGTGGGAGCCTGTATTGTAAGTCAGGACAATAAGATTTTGTCCATGGGCTATAATGGTTTTCCCATGGGATGTTCTGACGATGAATTTCCATGGGCAAGAGAAGGCGAAGAGCTTGATACAAAATATTTTTATGTGACACATAGTGAGTTAAATGCGATATTGAATTATCGTGGCGGTTCTTTAGAGGGAGCGAAATTGTATGTGTCCCTGTTTCCCTGCAATGAATGTGCAAAGGCAATTATTCAGGCCGGAATTAAAACCATTGTTTATGAATGTGATAAATATGCAGACTCTGCGGCAGTCAAAGCATCAAAAAGAATGTTGGATGCGGCAGGGGTGCGTTATTATCAGTATAATAAAACAGGGCGAAAGATAGAGATTGAGGTATAAAAATAAGAGGAGTTCTGTCGGGAAAATCCGGCAGAACCTCTTGACAAAAGAAAAAAATTCCAATAGAATGAGTAAAAGTAAAATGACGAAGAAAAGGAATAGTATGCGAATGGAACTCTAAAGAGAGAAAGCCGCATGGTGAAAGGCTTTTGTGGGAAATCGCAGAACCGGCCTTGGAGTTGCCTGTGATGAGCAGGACGTGTGCTTTGACGTTAAAAAAGCAAAGGAAGTGAGTAGTCCGGATAAAATGAAATAAGATAGGACTGCTAATAAGGGTGGTACCGCCGGGTAGAAGACATCGGTCCCTAGGAGATAGGGGTTGCATGTCCTTTTTTTATGTAAACAGCTATTTATGAAAAGTTCATATCGGGAATATGACACATTCACGCTCAGTCTGCGTTCACTTTGAGCCGGAGTCTCAAAGCGTACTCGACAAATTCACTGAAATGTATCAATATTCCGGTATGTTTTCAAAATAGTAGTTTCATAAAAGCTTCGGGACATGAGATATAACCTCTCTATCAATAGCAAGTATAAAATAAAGAAAAAATTTAAAGGAGAAAGCAGTTATGGCAAATAACAAGAAACTGGTAGAAGCAATTACTTCTATGGAAGAAGATTTTGCGCAATGGTACACAGACGTAGTAAAAAAAGCGGATTTAATTGACTATACAAGTGTAAAGGGCTGTATGGTTATCAAACCGGCAGGCTATGCAATCTGGGAAAATATTCAGCATGAATTGGACAGAAGATTTAAGGAAACAGGTGTAGAAAATGTATATCTGCCAATGTTTATTCCGGAAAGTCTTCTTCAGAAGGAAAAAGACCATGTAGAAGGTTTTGCTCCTGAAGTTGCATGGGTAACACATGGAGGACTTGAACCGCTTCAGGAAAGACTTTGTGTGCGCCCTACTTCCGAGACTTTATTCTGTGATTTCTATGCTAAGGAAATCCAGTCTCACAGAGATTTACCAAAGGTATATAATCAGTGGTGTTCTGTTGTTCGCTGGGAAAAGACAACAAGACCATTCCTTCGTTCCAGAGAATTTTTATGGCAGGAGGGTCATACTGCACATGCAACAGCAGAAGAAGCAGAAGAAAGAACCATTCAGATGTTAAACATCTATGCGGATTTCTGTGAGCAGGTTCTGGCAATGCCTGTTGTAAAAGGAAAGAAGACAGACAAAGAAAAATTTGCGGGAGCAGAGTCTACTTATACAATCGAAGCTTTAATGCACGACGGAAAAGCTTTACAGTCAGGAACAAGCCATAACTTTGGTGATGGATTTGCTAAAGCATTTGGTATTCAGTATACGGATAAAGAAAATAAATTACAGTACGTTCACCAGACTTCATGGGGAATGACAACACGTTTAATTGGTGCGATCATTATGGTTCACGGAGACAACAGCGGTCTTGTTCTGCCTCCTAGAATTGCTCCGGTACAGGCAGTGGTTATCCCAATCCAGCAGAAAAAAGAAGGTGTTCTGGACAATGCTTACAAATTACAGGCACAGTTAAAAGCAGCAGGAATTCGTGTAAAAACAGACGATACAGACAAGAGTCCGGGATTTAAGTTCGCAGAGCAGGAAATGCGTGGTATTCCGGTTCGTATTGAATGTGGACCAAAGGATATGGAAGCAAATCAGGCAGTTGTAGTAAGACGTGACACAAGAGAAAAAATCACCGTATCTCTTGACAATCTGGCAGAAGAAGTTCAGAAAATTCTGGATACTATGCAGGTAGAAATGCTGGAAAGAGCAAGAGCACACAGAGAAGCTCATACTTATACAGCAACAGACTACGAAGAATTTAAGTCTATTGTAGAAGAAAAACCGGGATTTGTAAAAGCAATGTGGTGCGGCTGCAAAGAGTGTGAAGACAAGATTAAGGATGATGTTCAGGCAACATCCAGATGTATGCCATTTGAGCAGGAAACTCTTTCTGACAAATGTGTTGTCTGCGGCAAACCTGCTAAAAAAATGGTTTATTGGGGGCGTGCATACTAATTATGAAAATCGAAGTTCCAAAGAAAGTACAGACAATTATCAGGACTTTGCAGGAACATGGATACGATGCTTATGCGGTAGGAGGCTGTGTTCGTGACAGCCTCCTTTTTCGTTCTCCTGCGGACTGGGATATTACCACCTCTGCAAAGCCTCTGGAAGTAAAAGAGATTTTTAAAAGAACGGTAGATACCGGACTTCAGCATGGAACTGTGACGGTTCTCATTGAAAAAGAAGGATTTGAAGTGACGACTTACCGTATTGACGGCGAATACGAGGACAGCCGTCATCCAAAGGAAGTTATCTTTACAGGTAATCTGGAGGAAGATTTAAAGCGCAGAGATTTCACCATCAATGCAATGGCATATAATGACGCTGTCGGTTTGGTAGATGTGTTTGGCGGAAGACAGGATTTACAGGATAAAATCGTGCGGTGTGTGGGAAATCCACAGGAACGCTTTACAGAAGATGCCCTTCGCATTTTAAGAGCCGTGCGATTTTCCGCACAGCTTGGATTTTCCATTGAGGAAAAGACAAAGGAAGCGGCAAAAGTCCTTGCGCCTACCTTGAAAAATATCAGTGCAGAGCGTATACAGACAGAGCTTTTGAAGCTTTTGGTGTCGAAAAATCCCCATTATTTAAAAACTGCATGGGAACTGGGAATTACCAAAATTGTATTGCCTGAATTTGATGTTTTGATGGAAACGAGCATGGGAGAGAAGACCTTAAAAGCTTTTGCTTATACAAGTGCAGATAAGGCAGAACGACTTGCCGTTCTCTTTGCAAATATGGAAAAAACGCCGGAAAAAAGCAGGGATTTAGCCAAAAAGATTTTAAGAAGACTGCGTTTTGACAATGACACCATCAACAAAGTGTCCGAGCTGGTTTTTTGGCATACCTGTCCTTGGGAATGTACGAAAAAAGCAGTGCGAATTGTTTTAAGCCAATGCACCCCGGCGCTCTTTCCTGTGCTTTTAAACGTTCACAGAGCAGAGCTTTTAGCAGAGGAAAAACCAGATAAAGAAAATCTGGAATTTCTGGAGAAAAGCGGCGAGTTTTACAGGGAAATCATGGAAAAGAAAGAGTGTATTTCCATAAAAATGCTGGCAGTATCGGGGAAAGATTTTATTGAAATGGGAATAGAGCCGGGAAAGAAAATCGGAGAATTGCTTTCTTCCTGCCTAGCTCTTGTGCTGGAAAATCCCGAAAAGAATACCAGAGAGTACCTGCTTTCCTACATCACAAAGAACTGAATTTTGCTCACTTCTAAGCTTGGGCTTTTGTGCATACAATGAAAGGAAGATATGGTAATAAAAGGGGGAAAAGCCATTGTATGACAAAGGCCTTAGTGTTTTAGAGCAGTATGGTTTAGAAGCGGCGGCGGTATATCGCGGAAGGGGGGCATTAATCTGCGATACAAAAGAAGGAATGGTTTTAATAAGGGAGTTTTACGGCACACAAAAAAGGCTGGAATATCAGGCAGAGCTGCTTTCTTCTGTTTCCAAATCAGGCGAGCTTTTGACAGATGAAATTCTGGCAAATCAGGAAGGCAGTTACATTTCTCTGGATAAGGAAAACGTGCCCTATGTAGTGAAACGCTGGTATCAGGGAAGGGAATGTGATACCAGAAGCGAAAGTGATATTTATGCCGGTATATCGGCAATGGCAGCTTTACATAAGGTTATGCAGATGCCGGTACAGGCGCATTACGTGAAAGAGCCTTTAAGCCAAGAATTTCAGCGCCATAATGCAGAGCTTCGAAAAATCAGGAAATTTGTTTCTGTAAAGCGGAAAAAGAATGATTTTGAATTGCAGTTTCTGGACAGCATTCGAAGCTATTTAAAGCATGGAGAAGAAGCTTTAAAAAGGCTGGAAAATTCTAAATATGCCAATCTGCGAGAAAAGGCGCTGGAAGCGGGCATGGTTTGTCACGGTGACTATAATCAGCATAATGTATGGATGCTGGAACCAAGAGAAGAAAAGAAAATTGCGGTCACCAACTTTGACGGTTGGAATTATGACGTGCAAATTGCGGATTTGTATCAATTTATGCGGAAAATTTTAGAAAAACACGACTGGGATTTTGAAATCGGAAAAAATATGCTGAACAAGTATCAGGAGGTCAAGGCATTATCAAAAGAGGAGCTGGAAAATTTAAGTATTCGGTTTGCATATCCTGAGAAATATTGGAAGCTGGCAAATTATTATTATACGCACAATAAAGCTTGGATATCAGAGAAAAATCTGGAGAAGCTGGGGAAATTAACAGCACAGTACGAGAAGTGGAGAAGTTTTGTAGAAAGAATACAGTGCGGCATTTGAAATTTTCAGATGAATAGTGTATAATGGCACATAATGATGCACAGGGAGGTAGCGAAATGGACTATAAAGAACTTTATAAGGAATGGTTGGAAAATCCATATTTTGACGAAAATACAAAAGCGGAATTAAAAGAAATTCAGCAGGATGAAAAGGAAATAAAAGAGCGTTTTTATAAAGAATTGGAGTTTGGAACTGCGGGCCTTAGAGGGATTATCGGAGCAGGTACAAACCGTATGAATATTTATACAGTAAGAAAAACAACGCAGGGACTTGCAAACTATATTGCAGCAGTAAACGGACAGGCTAAAGGCGTAGCCATTGCCTATGACTCCCGTCGTATGTCACCGGAATTTGCAAAAGAGGCAGCTCTTTGTCTGGCAGCAAACGGAGTAAAGGCTTATATTTTTGAAACCTTAAGACCGACACCGGAATTATCCTTTGCAGTAAGAGAATTGGGCTGTATTGCAGGTATCAATATTACTGCCAGCCACAATCCGCCGGAATACAACGGATACAAGGTATATTGGGAAGACGGCGCACAGATTACGCCGCCTCACGACTCCGGCATTATGGCAGAAGTACAGAAGGTTGTGAATTACAATGAAGTAAAGACTATGGATGAGGAGGCTGCAAAAGCAGCAGGTCTTTTCGCAGTAATCGGAAAAGAAATTGACGATGCTTATATGGAGGCATTAAAAAGTCAGGTTATTCATGCAGATGCCATCAAAGCAATGGCAAAAGAATTGAAAATCGTTTACAGTCCCCTTCACGGAACAGGAAATATTCCTGCAAGACGTGTATTAAAGGAGCTGGGCTTTGAAAATGTTTATGTTGTAAAAGAGCAGGAGCTTCCGGATGGTGAATTCCCCACAGTAAGCTATCCAAATCCTGAAGCAGATGAAGCGTTTGAGTTGGGCTTAAAACTGGCAAAAGAAGTGGATGCAGATTTGGTTCTGGCAACAGATCCGGATGCAGACCGCCTTGGCGTGCGTGTAAAGGACAGCAAAACAGGAGAATATCATACGCTTACGGGAAATATGTCCGGCTGTCTCTTGGCAGATTATGAATTGGGACAGAAAAAAGAAGTTTACGGAAAGCTGCCGGAAGACGGAGCAGTGATTTCCACCATTGTTACAACCAATATGGCGGCAGCCATTGCAAAACATTACGGTGTGGAATTTATCGAAGTATTAACAGGATTTAAGTATATCGGACAGCAGATTTTAGGCTTTGAAACAAAAGGCAAGGGAAGCTATCTGTTTGGATTTGAGGAGAGCTATGGCTGCCTGATTGGTACACATGCAAGAGATAAGGATGCCATCGTTGCAACTATGGCGCTTTGCGAAGCAGCGGCTTACTATAAGACAAAGGGTATGACTCTTTGGGATGCAATGGTAGCCATGTACGAAAAATACGGATATTATAAAGATGATATTCAGTCCATTACTTTAAAGGGTATTGAAGGACTTGAGAAAATTCAGACAATCCTTGAAAACCTGAGAAAAAATCCTCCGACTGAAATCGGCACATATAAAGTTTTATCTGCAAGAGATTATAAGGCAGATACTGTTGTAAATATGGAGACAAAGGAAGTAACTGATACCGGACTTCCAAGCTCCAATGTCTTGTATTATGATTTGAATGATGATGCGTGGGTATGTGTAAGACCATCCGGAACAGAGCCTAAAATCAAAATTTATTATGGTATCAAGGGCACTTCTTTGCAGGATGCAGATGAGAAGTCCGCAGCACTTGGAGCAGATGTGAAAAAGCTCATTGATGCAATGATGTAAAACCTCCGGAAATAAGGGGCAATATGCTTGACAAACTTTAGGAAAAAAGGTATAAATATCAGTAGACCGCAAACGGCGGTATGCGTATAGAGTGCAGAGAACGCTTAGAACTAAGCTTTTTTGCAGTGCTAAATTTATTTAGGAGGAAATACTCATGAACAGAACAGAATTAGTTGCTGCTATGGCAGAAAAAACACAGTTATCTAAAAAAGATGCAGATTTAGCTTTAAAAGCGTTTATTGATGTTGTATCCGAAGAAATGCAGAAAGGTGAAAAAGTTCAGTTAGTTGGATTTGGTACTTTCGAAGTTTCTGAAAGAGCAGCGAGAGAAGGAAGAAACCCACAGACAGGTGAAACAATGACAATTGCAGCATCTAAATCTCCAAAATTCAAAGCAGGAAAAGCTTTAAAAGATTTAGTAAATGCGTAAGAGCATAGAAAGGGAGATGCCTTTGGGTATCTCCCTTATCTTGTATATAGGAGAAAACTATGAGACTAGACAAATATTTAAAGGTGTCCAGACTGATTAAGAGAAGAACCGTAGCCAATGAGGCGTGTGATGCAGGGCGTGTTCTGATTAACGATAAGCCGGCAAAAGCTTCTGCTCAGGTAAAGGCGGGTGACATTCTGGAAATTCAATTCGGAAGTAAAAACGTCCGTGTAGAGGTACTGGATGTGCAGGAGACAGTAAAGAAGGAAGCAGCCAGCGAACTTTTTAAGTATCTGTAAGGAAATGGAATAATTATTTTTATCCCCCCATATAATCTTTCATAAAGAAGATATGTGGGGGATTGTCATTTTGGAGGAAAAGCAGCATAAGGCAGTTCACAGGCTTCAGCTTACAGACCGCAGGGAAGGCAGTATTACAGGAGTAAAAGATGTGCAGTCCTTTGATGAAAAAGAAATCAGTCTTGTGACAGAAGCAGGGATTTTGCTCGTAAAGGGAGAAGAGCTTCATGTAACCAGATTGGATTTGGAAAAGCAGGAGGTAGATATAGGAGGAAAGGTAGACAGCTTGCTTTACAGCCAGGGAACAACAAAAGCAAAGGGAGGAGAAGGCGTCTTAAAGAGGCTGTTTCAGTAGCTTATGAGCGAGTATATGTATCAGGAGCTCCTCTTTTTTTGCCGCACTTTTCTGGCAGGCGTGTTTCTGGCTGTGTGCTATGATGTACTTCGCATCATCAGGAAAATTATCGTACATACCTCTTTCTGGATGGGCATGGAAGATATTTTTTATTGGTGTTTTACAGGTGTTTTCTTGTTTTTTGTCATTTATACGGAAAATAACGGAGTTATTCGAAGCTATGCCCTTCTTGCAATAGGAGCGGGGGCTCTGGTTTATCGAGCGGGTCCCGGCAAGGTGCTTCTTAATCTGGCTGTACGGCTTATGGAAAAAATTTTGACACCCATAAGAAAGTGGAGAAAAAGGTTGAAATTTCAATGGAATAGAGTTAAACTTTTTGTAGGTAAACAGAAAATTGTAAGGGATATTAGAGAGTGTAGAAATGAAGAGAAGAAAAAAAAGAAATCTTCAAAACAGGATTGCGATGCTTAGTATTACCTTTGTAGTGGCAATTTTATTTATTGCCATGATGACGCAAAGCATTTCTGTGGAGAAACAGCTTTCTCAGTATCAGCAGGAGCTGGAGGAGCTGGATAACAAAATGACAGAAGAAACAGAGCGCACAAAAGAAATTGACGATATGAAGGAATATATGGAAACAGACGAATATGCAGAGGAGGTTGCAAGAGATAAGCTGGGACTTGTAAAGGACAATGAGATTGTCTTTAAGGAACAGGAATAAACTGCAAATTTTGTCTGAAAGTTTTTGATTTTTAGGTACTGTTTTTGACAAAGTTTAAAGAAGAAAGCATCTATAATACTCTTTTGATAGCGGTTGCTTATTCAGGGAGGGAAGAAGATGCAGGAATGGATGATTGCCATGCTCGTAATCAGCGTACTGCTTATATTACGTGACATGGCAAAAACTATTTTTTCAGAGATGAAAAAAAGTGCGGCAACTTTGGCTTACGAACAGCACCCACAAAAAGAAAAAATGCAGCGCTACGCAGAATCCTTTCAGAAACTGGCAAACAGTTTTTACGGCATGCCTTACAGGAAGGATTATCTTTCCAGCACAGAGATTGATGAGATGATACAGGAAGTACAGGAAGGGCTGTGCAAAAGATGTCATTTTAATCAGGTATGCTGGAAACAGAATTCCGTTCAGTCCTATCAGAGAATTTACAGCCTTCTGCGCATCATGGAGGAAGATGACGAGGAAAAATTCAGAAAGGCAAAAGCTGATTTGACAGGGGTTTGCATAAGTCAGGGAAAGCTGGTGCAGGAATTACAAAGGATAATGGACAGAGAACGACAGAATTTGATATGGAATAATAAGCTTCTGGAAAATCGGGTAGCCGTGGCAGAGCAGTTGGGGGAGATGGCGGAGCTTATGAAAGTGCTGTCACGGGATTTATTCGACATGGTAGAGGCAGATGTTCAATTTCGCGAGGAATTTGCCAGAAGGCTGAAGAAACGACACATACAGGTTCGGAATGTATGGTATTTAGAGCAGCCGGACGGAAAGCTTCGGTATTACGCAGAGCTTCGGGCAAAGGGAAAAGGCTGTGTGCCGGCAGGAGAAGCGGCGGCAGTTCTTTCCAAAATGTGCCAAACCCGCATGACGCCAAAGGAGTCGGGGAAAACATTGATTAACAGGGAATTTTCTGTTTTGGGGTTTGCAGAAGAGGTGAACTTTAAAATGCTTTACGGAGCAGTGAAAATCACCAAGGATAAGGAAACTATTTCAGGGGATAATTATACCTGTGCCACAGAGGATAACGGACAGTTTTTCATGTGTCTTTCAGACGGCATGGGCTCAGGACTGGAGGCATGTCAGGAAAGCGAGAGTATTGTAGATACATTAGAGCAGCTGGTGGAGGCCGGATTTTCAGGGGAAACAGCAGCCAGAATGGTCAACTCTGTTTTAAATCTAAAGACGAAAAATGGAAGGTTTTCTACTGTGGATATTTCTATGGTGGATTTGTATTCGGGAATGTGCCATTTTTTAAAAGCCGGAGCAGCCACCACATTTATAAAGAGAGACCACTGGGTAGAAGCGATTTCATCCACCAGCCTTGCACTTGGATTGGTGCAGCAGGCTGACTTTGAGTCTTCTACCAAAAAGCTTTATGAAGGGGATTTTCTGATTATGGTCACAGACGGCGTGCTGGATGCCTTGCCGGAGGGACAAGCGGAAGAAATTATGAAAGAGATTATTTTACAGACCAATGCCAGTGCAGCACAGGAGCTGGGACGGGGGATTTTGGAAAGAGTGCTTACATACAGCGGCTATTGTGCAACGGACGATATGACTGTGCTGGCAGCGGGATTATGGAGGAATTAAAAGACAACCATGAGAACAGAAGAAAAAGTGTTTTCCTGTATAGAAAAATATCAGATGATACCAAAAAACAGCCATGTAATTGTGGGACTTTCAGGCGGGGCAGACTCCGTGTGTCTGTTGAAGCTTTTGAAGGAATATAAAAAGCAGCAGGAATTTCAGCTCTATGCAGTCCATGTAAATCATCACATCAGAGGGGAAGAGGCAGTGCGTGATGAGGAGTTTTCAAAAGCAGTGTGCAAAAAGCTGGAAGTTCCGTTTACTGTTTTTCATTATGATGTACCGCAAATTGCAAAAGAAGAAAAGCTTTCATTGGAAGAAGCGGGGAGAAATGTCCGAAGGGAAGCTTTTGAAAAAGCAATGAAGAACATCAAGATGTCGGGAAGAAAAAGGATTGCTTTGGCTCATCATGAAAACGACAACGCAGAAACAGTGCTGCACAATCTTATGAGGGGAAGCGGTGCGGCAGGGCTGGGGGGAATACGTCCCGTATCAGGGGAGAAGGACTCTTATATTCGCCCTTTGTTGTTTGTGAAACGGGCAGAGATTGAGAAATATTTAAAGGGGCAGGGGATTTCATGGGTAACTGACAGCACCAACGAAGAAACAGAGTATACAAGAAATAAAATCCGTCATCAGATTATTCCCGTCATAGAGGAAATTAATCCGCAGGCTGTTTCCTGTATCGGCAGAGCAGCAGAAAATATGTGGAAAATAGAAGAATATCTTCAAGAGCAAACAGATATACTTTATAGAAAGTATGTAAAAAAGACGAGAGATACTCTCTGCATTGCAAAAGAATGTTTTTCAGAAAAAGAAATTATGCAGTCGTATTTGATTATGCGTGTCTTGGAGCAGGCGTCCAAGGGGAAAAAGAATATAACTGCAACACATATAGAAGCAGTGAGAAGGCTTTTTAAAGGAAGGACAGGAGCTTCGGTATCTCTTGCATGGGGGCTGACAGCCGTTCAGGTGTATGGAGATGTTCATATTCAGCGCAAAAAAGAGAAAGAAAATGGAATATATACTCTGGAATGGGAGGTATTCCCGTATGAAAAACAGCAAATTCCGGAAAAAACATATACGAAATGGTTTGATTATGATAAAATAAGGAGTAGTCTCAGCGTTCGTCACCGTTTGCAGGGCGATTATCTTGTGGTAAATCAAAAAGGCGGGCGAAAAAAATTAAAGGACTATCTGATTGACTGTAAAATCCCAAGACAGGAGAGAGATAAGCTGACTCTTTTGGCAGATGGCTCACATATCCTGTGGGTTGTGGGATATCGTATCAGTGAAAATTATAAAATTACCAGTCAGACAAAACAAATATTAAAAGTACAGGTAAAAGGAGTAGAGGAAAATGAGTGAAAAAATTCGTGTATTATTAAGCGAAGAAGAAGTAGGCAAAAAAATTCGTGAAATCGGAGAACAAATCAGTAAAGACTATGAAGGAAAAACCGTACATTTAATCTGCGTGTTAAAGGGCGGCGTGTTCTTTACCTGTGAACTGGCAAAGAGAATTACAGTTCCGGTTACTATGGATTTTATGTCTGTTTCAAGCTATGGAGACGAAACAAGCTCAAGCGGAGTAGTTCGTATTGTAAAGGATTTAGATGAAACAATAGAAGGAAAAGATGTTCTGGTTGTAGAGGATATTATTGACTCAGGAAGAACCTTGAGCCACCTTCTGGAAATCTTAAAACAGAGAAAGCCAAACAGCCTTCGTCTTTGTACCCTGCTAGATAAACCGGAACGCAGAGTGAAAAATGTAGATGTAGATTATGTATGCTTTAATATTCCGGACGAATTTGTAGTGGGATACGGACTGGATTATGCACAGAAATATAGAAATCTTCCATATATTGGTGTGGTTGAGCTTTCATAACCGGAAAGGAGAAACGACAACGTGAATAAGCAGGCAAGAAACTGGCTAACACCACTGTTGCTCCTGCTGCTGGTGCTGTGTGTGGGGAGTGTGATTATTCGCCAGACAACCCAGAATTCCAGCTATACAATGGAGGAATTTCAGCAGGCAGTAAAGGATGAGCAGATTACAGAGGCTTTTATTCAGCCCAATGAGGAAGTTCCCACCGGTGAGGTGACAATACGCTTAAGAGATGGCAAGGAAGAACATTTCTATGCTCTTAATTTAGAAGAAGTACAGGATATCCTTATGGAAGGCGGAGTCCACAATGTAAGAGTCGGGCAAGTGCCAAGAGACAATACATGGATGTCCTCACTCATTCCCTTATTGCTGACAGGATTTATGCTGTTCTTTGTAATCAGCATGATGAACCGTCAGATGTCAGGAGGCAGCAATGCCAAAATGATGAATTTTGGGAAAAGCAGAGCAAAAATGTCTACGGACACAGACCGAAAAGTGACGTTTAAAGATGTAGCAGGTCTGCATGAAGAAAAGGAAGAGCTGGAGGAAATCGTAGATTTCTTAAAAGAGCCTCAAAAATATGTAAAAGTAGGCGCAAGAATTCCAAAAGGCGTACTCCTTGTAGGACCTCCGGGAACAGGTAAAACCCTTCTTGCAAAGGCAGTAGCCGGAGAAGCAGGAGTGCCGTTCTTTTCCATTTCCGGTTCCGACTTTGTTGAAATGTTTGTAGGTGTAGGTGCTTCCCGTGTGAGAGATTTGTTTGAAGAAGCAAAGAAAAATGCACCGTGTATTATCTTTATCGATGAAATCGATGCTGTGGCAAGACGCAGAGGCACAGGCATGGGCGGCGGTCATGACGAAAGAGAACAGACCTTGAACCAGCTTCTGGTAGAGATGGACGGATTTGGTGTCAATGAAGGCATTATTGTTATGTCCGCTACAAACCGTGTAGATATTTTAGACCCGGCTATTCTTCGTCCGGGACGCTTTGACAGAAAAGTCGGAGTGGGAAGACCTGACGTAAAGGGCAGAGAGGAAATCCTGAAAGTGCATGCGGCAAAGAAGCCTTTAGGGGAAGACGTAGATTTAGAGGAAATTGCGAGAACAACCGCAGGCTATACAGGCGCTGATTTAGAGAATTTAATGAATGAAGCTGCAATTTTGACAGCAAAGGACGGCAGATTTTTCATCAATCAGAAAGACGTTCGTCAGGCATTTATTAAAACCGGCATTGGTGCAGAGAAGAAAAGCCGTGTTATTTCCGATAAAGAAAAGAAAATTACCGCTTACCATGAAGCAGGGCACGCAATTTTATTCCACGTTCTGCCGGAAATGGAGCCTGTGCATACGATTTCCATTATTCCTACGGGAATGGGAGCAGCCGGCTATACCATGCCCCTTCCGGGAAAAGACGAAATGTTCAACAGCAAGAATAAAATGCTGGAGCATATTGTAGTTTCTCTTGGCGGCAGAGTGGCGGAAGAAATGATTTTCGGTGATGTGACAACAGGAGCATCTCAGGATATTAAGCAGGCAACACAGACGGCAAGGGCTATGGTAACACAGTACGGTATGTCTGACAAAGTCGGTATGATTAACTATGGAAGCGACGACGATGAGGTATTTATCGGCAGAGACTTGGCGCATACCAGAAATTATGCAGAGCAGACAGCAGCGCTGATTGACAGCGAAGTAAAACGTATTATCGATGAAGCTTACGAAAAAGCGAAAACAATTATTTCAGAGCATGAAGACGTACTTCATAAGTGTGCGGAGCTTTTGATTGAGAAAGAAAAAATCAACCAAAACGAGTTTGAAGCCTTGTTTTCATAAGGAATTATGCAGAATACTGAATGATTTTCGGGGGAAAAGAAAACAGTCATATTAAAAATGCTCAAAAAAGTATGTAAAAAAAATGTAAGATTGTGCACACTTTTTGTGTGCTACATGATATTATAATAACTGTAAAAACCCCCCAATACATTATATAGTTTTTGCTACACCCCATAAGAAGAAATACCTTCTCCAAAAACGCCAATCGAAAGATTGGCGTTTTTACTATACAAAAATAGAGAAAAAACAGTTGTATATCTCTATGGGGTAAGATAGAATAATAGTAGACAATAATTCGGCAAATATAAGCCGTTATAAATATAGAGAGGATGGCAGTATGGATTACGAACACTTGGCAGATACAAGAAGAATTCAGGAATATGTGACCAATATGCGGCCTGCTTTTAATAAACGTGCAGTTTTTAGTGATGAGACAGAAAATTACAGAACGCCGGCAGAGCCGGAACCGGGAGATGTAGTAAACATCAGAATTCGAACAAAAAGCAATAATGTGGATTTCCTATATCTGGTAGCGGGAAATCTTCGCCAGAGAATGAAATTATTAGGTACAAAGGATGGATTTGATTATTACGGGGCAGATATTAAATTGGGAGCGCAGTCCATCCGCTATTTTTTTGAAGTTATTTCCGGAAAAATTCAATGCTATTACAATAAAATGGGTATTACAAAAGAGATTGACGAGCATTATTCCTTTGGAATAGTGCCAGGCTTTCATACCCCTGAATGGGCAAAGGGAGCGGTAATGTACCAGATTTTTGTGGACCGTTTTTGCAATGGAGATGCTTCCAATGATGTAGTAAGCAACGAATACTGTTATATTGATGAAAAAGTACAGAAGATAGACGACTGGAACTGTCCGCCAAGAGCTATGGATGTGAGAGATTTCTATGGCGGAGATTTGCAGGGAGTTATGGATAAACTGGATTATCTTCAAGATTTAGGCGTTGATGTTATCTATTTTAACCCTATTTTTGTATCTCCTTCCAATCATAAATATGACATTCAGGATTATGATTATATTGACCCTCATTATGGAAAAATCGTAAATGACGGCGGAGAGCCTTTGCAGGATTGGGATAAAGAAAATGCCCACGCATCGAAATACATTCAGCGTGTTACTGCAAAGGAAAATCTGGAAGCCAGCAATGCCTTCTTTGCAAGGTTGGTAGAAGAAATTCATAAAAGGGGCATGCGTGTTATTTTAGACGGCGTGTTTAATCATTGCGGTTCTTTTAATAAGTGGCTGGACAGAGAGCGGATATATGAAAACCAAAGCGGCTACGAAAAAGGGGCTTATGTGACAACAGACAGTCCGTATCGAAGCTTTTTCCGCTTTCATGATGCCCAAAGCAACGAATATGACGGCTGGTGGGGACACAATACCCTTCCAAAGCTAAATTATGAGGAGTCGCCAAAGCTTTACGAATACATTATGCACGTAGCCAGAAAATGGGTGTCACCCCCTTATAATGTGGATGGATGGCGTCTTGATGTGGCAGCGGATTTGGGACATAGCGAGGAATACAATCATCAGTTCTGGAGAGATTTCAGAAGAAACGTAAAAGAGGCAAATCCCAATGCGATTATTCTGGCAGAGCATTACGGAGATGCAAAACCGTGGCTTACAGGAGACCAGTGGGATACGGTTATGAATTATGATGCCTTCATGGAGCCTATCACGTGGTTTTTGACAGGAATGGAAAAGCATAGTGATGAATATCGGGAAGGGATGCTGGGAAACAGCGACAGCTTTATCGGCGCTATGAATTATCACGGAGCCAGTTTCTATGCGCCGTCCTTATATACGGCTATGAATGAGCTTTCCAATCACGACCATTCTCGTTTTCTTACAAGAACCAACCATGTAGTGGGGCGTGTAAGAGAATTAGGCAGTGAGGCGGCAGAGCGAAATGTGAATAAAGCAGTTCTCAGGGAAGCAGTCGTTATGCAGATGACATGGCCGGGCGCTCCTACTATTTATTATGGAGATGAGGCAGGAGTCTGTGGTTTTACCGATCCGGATAACAGACGTACTTATCCTTGGGGCAGAGAAGATAAGGAGCTTATTCAGTTCCACAAAGACATGATAAGAATTCACAAAGAAAATCCGTCTTTGATAAAAGGTTCTTTGAAATTTATTGCAAATGATTATCAACAGCTTGTTTATGGAAGATTTACGGAAAAAGAAAAAATCATGGTTGTGATTAATAATGGCAATGAAACAAAAAATATGGAGATTTCTGTGTGGGAGCTGGGAATTTCCAGAACAAAGATACAGAAATTTAAACAGTTGATGGTAACAGGAGATTTTGGGTATAGTCTGGTGAAGAAGATACACGAATGTAAAGGAGGAGTTCTTCATTTGGAAGTGCCGTCTCATGGAGCGATTATTGTAAGAGGGATTTTGGAAGAATAGGGGAAAGAAAAAATGCCGCCACTACTACCAATAGTGACGGCAAACCTCATTTATTCATATAATACAAGGAAATTACAATTTCTTGGGAAAAGAAAAGCTTCAACCCCTCAATCTATAAAGGGTTGAAGCCTTTTTAGTAATGCCGCAGACCGGAATCGAACCGGTACGGGAGTATAAGTCCCGCAGGATTTTAAGTCCTGTGCGTCTGCCTGTTCCGCCACTGCGGCAAGTCTTTTATGATGGGCGATGGTGGATTCGAACCACCGAAGGCGTTGCCAGCAGATTTACAGTCTGTCCCCTTTGGCCACTCGGGAAATCGCCCATGTCATTTTGACTAAATAGAATTATAGCATAGTTTGCGAAAATTGCAAGTATTTTTTTGCATACATAATTGCTTGAGATATAATAAAGGGAGTTATCACATGAAAATGACAGCTCCCTTTACCTATATATACTTTCTGATTGTTATTTATGCAGCTTCCTTATCCTTTGGAATTGCAATGTTTAAAATCATAGCGATAATTGCAGCAGGAACAATTCCTGAACCGCCAAAAATCAGCTCTACGAATTGCGGTAAATTAGAAAGCACTTCTGTATTTGCTCCCAGACCATATCCCAGACCTAAAGCCACAGATACGATTGTTACCGTACGGTTGCTTACACCGTCTTTTGTTACAAGCTGAATTCCACTGACAACAATAGAGGCAAACATCATCACAGCAGCGCCGCCCAGTACACTTTGAGGCATCATTTGTATAATTGCCGCCAGCTTCGGGAATAATCCGCAAAGCACCAGAAAAATAGCTCCGGTTGAAATGGCAAAGAGGTTGACAATCTTCGTCATGGCAATCAAGCCGACATTCTGGCTGAAGGATGTATTAGGAAGTACGCCAAAGAATGCAGCGATAGAAGAGCCAAGACCGTCACAGATTACAGAACCTGACAGCTCCTTGTCAGTTGCTTCTCTTGCAAGACCGCCTTCTGTAATAGCGGAAGTGTCTCCAACTGTCTCCACAGCTGTTACAATAAACATAATCACAATCGGAATGATAGCACGAAGGTCAATCATATCCTTGCTGAACCCGAAAGGCATAAATGCAGGAACTGCAAACCAGCTTGCATCGCCTACCTTTGAAAAATCAAGAACCCAAGAGCAGGTTTTTGTGACGGTTTCCTGTGTATTTGGGTCAATATACTGATAGGTTGTGGGCAAAATCATTCCCATAATTCCGCACACAATATATCCTACAACAATTCCGATTAAAATAGATGCCGTACTGGTAACACCTTTGGTAAAATGCTTTAACAGAATAATGGTTACGAGAACCACAGTTCCTACAAAAAGGTTAGGAAGAGAACCGAAATCTCCATTATTATTTCCGCCCCCAAAGGAGTTAATTCCAACAGAAATCAAAGAAAGTCCGATTGCCATTACTACGGTTCCCGTTACCAGTGAAGGGAAGAAACGGCGAAGAGGTTTGAGGAAAAATCCTAATACAGTCTCAAACAATCCACCGATAAAACTGGCGAAAATAATAGCGCCATAGGTGACAATTCCCTGTCCCATGGTAGATGCTACGCCGCTGCACACTCCGATAAAACCGGAACTTGTTCCCATTACAATAGGAAGCTTTGCGCCAACCGGTCCGATTGTAAAAATCTGTAACAGTGTGATAAGCCCTGCCATCAGCATCGCATTTTGAATGATTTGAAGCTGAAGTCCCCCGTCCAGAGCACATGCACCGGTAATCAACAGAACAGGCGTTAAATTCCCCACAAACATGGCCATAACATGCTGCAAACCATATAAAATTGCCTGTCCTAAGGGAATTCTTCCTTCCAGCTGGTATGGGCTGGAATAACTCTATCACTGTTGGGAAAAAGAAGTCAATCATTTTGTGGGCTTTTCTTCTTTTTTGTGAATTTCGCAAAAACGATGATTTTTAATATGGTTATAAATGAGCGAAGCGATGACCTCTGCGTCTTCTTTCATATCTTCCTGTAACCAGTGCATAAAGATATTATACAGTGCGCCGGAATAATAGTAGAGCTCGTATCGCTCCAATGAAGAGGTGTTTTGTGTCTGGGTTACTTCTAACATATACAAATCCAGCCCGTATAGAAGAATTTGGGAGCGATTTGCCTGCGTGATGCAAAGAACGTAATCCTTGTATTTCTGGAGATATTTCATACTGCTTAAAATATGTTCATAGGTCTGAAAATTAGAAGAAAAAGCAGGGTCTTTTAAATCTTCCACATATTCCTTTAAAATTCGATACATATAGTCCAGCAGAATATCGTCTTTTGACTTATAGTTGCGATAATAAGACATGCGGGATACGCCGGCACGCTTTGTAATATCGGTGATGGTAATGTCGTTGTAATCTTTTGTGTGCATAAGCTGTATCAGTGCATCCATAATACAGTTTTTGGTAAACTCTTTCGTTTCCATGAAACAAAAACCTCCTTTTTGTCACAGTTGGGTTTTCAGATATTGTCTTAAAGAATACATAATGTTACAATTGTAACATTTAATGGAATAATATCAGAATAAAATAGGAAAAGCAAGAAAGGCTGAAAGAAAATGAAATTTGGAATTGTTACAGACAGCTCCTGTGATTTGCCGGAGAGCTATACAGCGCAAGAAGAAGTTACAGTCGTATCCTTTTATGTTTCTTTTGACGGAGAGAATTATTTAAAAGAGGGTAAAGAGGCAGGAATTACAGAATTTTATCAGAAGATGGCAGATAATCCCGACTGCTATCCAAAGACATCCATGCCCTCTGTACAGGATTATATAGACGCCTTCCTTCCGGTGGTGAAAAAAGGACTGCCGGTTCTCTGTATATGCCTTACCAAGAATTTCAGCGGTTCCATGCAGTCGGCAGTTACTGCCAAAGAAGAAGTGGAAGAGGAATTTCCACAGGCGAAAATAGAAGTTGTAAACTCTCAGCTTGTTACAGCATTGCAGGGACTTTTCGTGAAAGAAGCAGTGAAGCTCAGAAATAAGGATGCAGATTTGGAAACAGCAGTGGAAGCTCTGAAAAAAATCAGACATACGGGACAAATCTTTTTTACTACAAAGGATTTAAAATATTTGGAGCATGGGGGAAGAATAGGAAAAGCAGCCTGTCTGGCAGGAAGTATGCTGAATATTAAGCCAATTCTTCGCTTTTGTGATGCAGAGCTTGGCTCTACGGAGCTTTGCAGAGGAAGAAAAAAATCTTTGCATAAGATTATAGAAAAATTTTTAGATTATATAGAAAAAGAAAAAATAGATTTGAATGAATATACACTTGTTACAGGAGTGGGGCTAATGGTGCCGGAATTTGAAACCTTTCAGGAAGATTTAAGAAAAAGCCTGAAGGAGAAAGGATACCATATTGAAACATGGGAAACCATGCAAATCGGGGCAACCATTGGCGTACATACAGGACCTTATCCTATGGGGCTGGGAATTTTGAAAAAATGTGAAATCTAAAGAAGAAGGAGTTGTCACTTTAAACGTTATCCAGAAATATTTGTGATAATGTTTAAATGGACAACTCCTTTTTGGAATTACGGTCTTCGATAGCGGTTAAAGCAGGAAAAGATTTCCTGAATACGTGGAACTGCCAGACCGCAGGGGATATAGGAATTGCCGAAAAATGCAGAAAATCCGTCTTTTTCTATCTTGTTTTGCAAAACAGATATAATTTCAGAAATTGTGCGTTTTCCGTCAACCAGATATTCTTGAGCATATCTTAGCAATTCTCCTAAAGCAGCAGTCTGCTCCTTATCTGTGAGCTGTTCAATATATCTTAAGTCAACAGTGTCTTTTCCAATGGAAAAACTGTCTTTGCCATGACATTTCATTTTAAAATCTTTATATGAGGCTTTTTTCGTACTGCTCATAACACGTTTAGAAGACGGCATATAAAAACTCGGTACCGATGATGGGGGCGGCGGATAGTCCGAACAAAGCTTTTTGACCTTTTCTGTAATATCCAGAGCCTGATAACGGTCCATTTGAATAACAGTATCTGCAATATGAAAGAAAGCCCCTGAGCTGCCGGCTACTAATATAGTAGAAATACCTGCTTTTGAAAATAATTGAGGCGCTCGTTCTAAAAACGGAGTGATGGGTTCTTTGTCACGGCTGATAACCTGCTGCATAAACCCATCTCGTACCATGAAATTCGTAGCAGAGGTGTCTTCGTCCAGTAAAAATAAGGTGCTTCCGGCTTCCATACCTTCTACAATTCCGGCAGCCTGTGAGGTGCTGCCGCTGGCATCCAAGGTTGAAAAACAATGGGTATCTTTCCCGTTAGGCAAGTCGTTGATAAACAAGGATATGTCTACGTCTTTAATGAAACGCCCGTCTTCTGCACGCAGCTTTACAGCGGAGGAGTCTGTAAGGACAAATTCTCTGCCGTCTCCGGCAATATGATTGTATACGCCGTCTTCAAGGGCTGTCAAAAGAGTAGATTTTCCGTGGTAGCCGCCGCCTGCAATTAGAGTAATACCCTGAGGGATTGCCATTCCTTTTATTTTGCCTCTATGGGGAAGCGTAAATTCCGTTTCCAATGAAGCGGGAGATTGAAATGGAACTGCATTTTTCATTGGTTTTTGGGAAATACCGCTTTCTCTTGGGAGGATTGAATGATTGGCAACAAAGGCAACAAGCTGACGCTTTTTTAATTCCTGTCGCAGAAATTCTTGGTCTTCGGCAAGGAAGACAACGCTTTCCACAGCTTTTTGGGGAAGATTTTTATAAAGCAGTGATTTTTCCACACAGGAAGGAAGAAATTCAAAAAGGATTTTTTCCAGTTCAAAAGCATTGATGGTTCTTCCGTTGGCAGGAAATCCCACAGTAAAACGAACCGTAACAAAGTCGGAGCTTATTTCACAGGCAGTGCGCTCTAAGACCTTCTGTCCGCAGACAGAGGTGGAGATAGAACCGCTTTTGCCGGAGCCTTTTGCTTTAAAATTATAGATGGAAAGCTGCTGGGAAAATTTTCGCAAAATATAATCCTGCACAGCAATCCGTATGTTTTTTGCAGAAAAGCAGAAGGCAGGGAAAGCAGCAATTTTTGCCGGAACCTGAACACTTAAATGAGAAGGGGAGGCAAAGGGGTCTCCCTGCACATGGTCTATGGAAAGAAGAAAGTGCTTGAAATCGTAAATGCCTTTTAAGGTCTTGTAGGCAGGGTAGCTTTTCTGGTGAATGGAAGAAAGCTGTTGTCTGAGCTGCTGTGAAGTAAACATATTAAAATCCTTTCATTGAAAATAATTTTTATAATAAAGTCAGATATAAAAAAGATTGTGCTGTTGCGCAATTTCCTATGAAACAAAAAAATCCCTTACATCCTAAGATGTAAGGGATTTACGTGCGTTAGAGGATTCGAACCCCCGACCTTTTGGTCCGTAGCCAAACGCTCTATCCAGCTGAGCTAAACGCACATTTGTTAGCTGACTGCCTCAGCAACAAAACTAATTATAGGGTATAAGCTTAGAAATGTCAATACCTTTTTTGAAAAAAAATTAAAAAACGAAAAAAAGATATGGATTTTCTATGAAATAAGCTGGAAGAATTATAAAATACGTGATAAGATAATAAAAGATGCAGGGGAGAAAATTTTAATTTTATACATAAAGGGGAGAATATACATGGAGAATGAAATTACATTCAGAACCTCGGTGGGAGGTTACAGACGTGATGAAGTTATTGAATACGTAGAAAGCATGAACGAGCAAATTTTTTGCTTAAAAAAGGAAAGCGAGGAAGCTGCCGCAAACTACAAGGCAAGAATTCACGAGCTGGAGACGCTTTTGGTACAAAAGGAAGCGAATGAAGCTACTCTTATAGAAGAAAATGGAGCAAAGCTTGAGGAATATGAAACAGAAAATGCAAAGTTAAAAGAAGATTTGGAAAAATTAGAAGAGCAGTATAAAGCAGTTCATTCGGATGTGGCAAGACTGGAAGCAGAAAAGAGAGTGCTGAAAGAAAAACTGGGCAGAGAAGTATTAAGACTTCGTACCGAAAATCAGGATTTAAAAGAAAAGCTGCAGGAAGCAGAACGAAACATCGGCTCAGAGGCAGATTATGAAGGCGTAAGAGATGCTGTCTCAGAAGTGCAGTATAAAATTGCCGAGTATGTGAATATTATTAACAAAACACAGCAAAGCCTTGGAGAAACCTATCAGAAAATGAATGGGATTAAGAAAAAAGTAGCGGAGCAGATGGAGAAGAATAAGAAATAAAAGAACAACAGCTATCAACGAAATTGCTGATAGCTGTTGTTCTTTTGCATAGTAGACATTATGATGCCTATTTAATTTTCATTTTTATGTCTTTTTGCCATGCTTTGTGTATGTTGTTTAATTGCAAGAAAGCTTTCTGTACTGATGACATGTTCCATACGGCAGGCATCCTCAGAAGCTGTTTCAGGAGCTACGCCCAGTTTTATCAGCCATGTACTTAAAAGCTCGTGGCGCTCATATATTTTTTCTGCAATGGCAAGCCCGGACTCGGTCAGGGTGATGTAGCCTTCCTGATTGACATTGATGTATCCGTTTAGGCGGAGATTTTTCATGGCAACGCTGACACTTGGCTTGGAAAAGGACAATTCATTTGCGATATCAATAGAGCGAACCTGAGGCTTGCGTTTGCTGATAACGAGAATAGTTTCCAAATAGTTTTCAGCAGATTCCTGTATTTTCATGCAGCGACTCCTTCCTTCAAAAATATACTGATATTAGGATACCATATTTTACTAAGAAGTTCAAACCAATAAGAACTTGAATGTTATTTATGTTTACATTCCGAAGGTTTTGTACTAGAATAAAACACATAATATTTGACGGAGGAAAGTAAATGGGAACAGTAATCATACCGAAAGACTATCATTCATGCTTATCCAGATACGAAACACAGGAGGCAATCGGAGCAATTAAAAATCTTATGCAGAAAAAGCTGTGTATGGCGTTAAAGTTAAAAAGGGTAACAGCGCCTTTGTTTGTTGACCCGGCTATGGGATTAAATGATGACTTAAATGGCGTGGAGCGTCCGGTAAATTTCGATATTCCTGACGCAGGAACTACGGCACAGGTAGTTCATTCTCTGGCAAAATGGAAACGTATGGCGCTGTACCATTATGATTTTCATGTGGGAAAAGGACTTTTGACAGACATGAACGCAATCCGCAGAGATGAAGAGCTGGATAATCTTCATTCTATCTATGTTGACCAGTGGGATTGGGAAAAAATTATTACAAGAGAAGAACGCACTTTGGATTATTTAAAAAGTACGGTACAGCGTATTGTAGGTACAATCTGTAATGCGTTGGATGAAATCAAATATCAGTATGAGAATTTGGACACAGAGCTTTGTCGTGACGTGGCATTTATCACCTCTCAGGAGTTGGAGGATTTATATCCGTCTTTGACACCAAAAGAGAGGGAGCAGGCTTATACAAAGGAGCACAAAACAGTTTGTATTATGCAGATTGGGGATGTGCTGGCATCCGGAGAAAAGCATGATGGCAGAGCACCGGATTATGATGACTGGAAATTAAACTGCGATATTTTATTCTGGCATGAGCCTTTACAGTGTGCGCTGGAAATTTCTTCTATGGGTATTCGTGTAGACGAAAAATCTTTAGATGAACAATTAAAAAAGGCAGGCTGTGACGAGAGAAGAAATCTTCCTTTCCATAAAATGCTTTTAAACGGAGAGTTGCCTCTTACCATAGGCGGCGGTATCGGTCAGTCCAGAATTTGTATGCTGTTTCTGGGAAAAGTACATGTAGGAGAGGTTCAGGCGTCTATTTGGGATGAAGAAACCCTGACAGCATGTAAAAAAGCCGGAATTGAGATTTTATAGAGGAGACGAAGATGGAACAGAAGACAAAGAAATGGCTGGTTGCGGGGGCGCTCACGATTGCTGTGGCAATAGGCGTAGGAACATGTTACAGCAACACCTCTGACAAAAGCGGCAGGGAAAATAAAGAAGCTGTTGCAAGTAAAGAGGATAAGAACAAACCTAAAGAAGCCAAAGCAGCACAAAAGGACAAGAAATCTTATTATCCTTTGACAATCAAAACGAAAGGTCCGGATGGCAAGGAATATGAAACTGTCTATGAAAAACAGCCTGAAAAGGTGGTGGCGGTTTATCAGGGAAATGTAGAAACGATGTTAGCCCTTGGTCTGGAAGATAAAATTGCGGCAGTAGCAGGAATAGAGCAGCCTATTTTAGAAGAATATCAGGAGACTTTTGGCAAGCTGAAAAATCTGGAGGAGTTTACACCTTCTAAAGAAACAATTACAGCAGAAGAGCCGGATATGATTTTCTCATGGGTTTCTTATTTTGAGGAAAGCACATTGGGAGATCCGCAGGAATGGCTGGACCAGAATGTGAACGTTTATATCAATACGAATACGGCATCTGAAAAAGATACGCTGGAAAATGAATATCAGGATGTTGAAAATATAGGAAAAATCTTTCAGGTAGAAGAAAAAGCGAATGAGCTTGTAAAGTCTATGAAGGATAAGGTAAAAGAAATTAAGAAAAAAGTCGAGAAGACGGAAAAAAAGACTTCCGTTTTGATTTTGGAAAAGGGAATAGACGGGTTTATCAATTACGGTGCGGACAGTCTTGCGGGAGATATGGTAAATCAGATTGGCGGAACTCTTGCAAAGCAGGAGAGTGCAGTGATGACGGCAGAGGAAGTTGCCGAGATAAATCCGGACGTACTGTTTATTACTTATACGCCGTATTTGGACGATGATGAGGAATTGATAAAAGAAGAAAAGATGGATTTATTTTTGCAGGACGAGATGTTTGCAGAAATGAATGCAGTGAAAAATAACAAAGTCATTCCCGTTATGTTAAATGAAATTTTTGCCAGCGGTGTTCGCACAGTAGATGGCGTAGAGACACTTGCTGAGGGAATGCAGTAATAAGGCTGTCACTTTAAATACATATCACCAATATTTATACATTTTACGCTCAGTCTGCGCTTACTTTGAGCTTGCAATCTCAAAGCATGCTCGACAAATTCGCTCAAAGTGTATAAATATTGGGATAATGCTTAAAGTGGCAGCCCTCTTGTTTCATATTATTTTAAATCTTTCAAGGTTATGAGAGTATGAAAAGTACCGGAAGTAATATCATAATACATTTCTAAATTCCCCTGATACTGTTGTACGACTTTATTAATGCTTTTAATGCCAAAACCATGTCGCTCTTTATTTGCTTTACGTGAAATGGGAAAACCATTTTGATTGTATAAAGGAGCGCTTTGGCAGGAATTAATAACGATTATAACAATGAAATTGGAATTTTCCTTTTTTTGTACGGTGAGTTCAATAAAAGACTCAGGAATATTTTCTGCTGCCTCCACTGCATTATCCAGTAAGTTACAGAATAATGATGTTATATCGTGCTGATAGATATGTTGAAGCGTGTTGCTTCTGATGTCAGCATGAAATGCGATATGTTTGTCATTGCACTGCCGTTGATAACGACAGAGAATAGCGTTTAGCATTTCATTATCACAAATTCGCACAGTCTCTTTTAAATCAGAAGATTTCATAAGCTGTTGAATATAGATGTCTATTTTTTCGGAACAATTTTGTTCATTGAGCAATTTAATTGATAAAAGGTGTTTTTTGATATCGTGAATTAGAATACGTTGATTTTCATTTTGTGAAAGTAACATTTCGTAATATTCAACAGAGTCAAATTCTTTTTGCAGTAATAGCTGGATATCAATAAAATCGTTGTACTTTTTTTGAAGATACTGGTTGAGTCCGAATACCAGAAGATTAATCAGGAGCAAAAAAATAGCACAAGCTGTCACCATAAAATTAGCAGGTGGAGCAATCGCTGTATTTTCGCCGATGAAAAGAAAAGTATACATAATAAAAATACTTGAAATCGGTATTAACATCAAAAAAAGTTCGGAGTGGTAATGCAGTCTTTGGTTCGTGTTTTTTCCTTTGAACAGATGAGCCAAAAGATAAATAATTGCAAAGAAAAATAATTTGCTGAAAATCGCATAAAAAATAAGTCCAATGCCTTCATCTGTGAGAAAGTAGGGAGAAAACTTTAACGTAATCCCCAGAACAGCGAGTTCGGACAGTCCCATAATTGTGGTAAGGATAGCGGAATGAAATAATGCAAACAGCAATTTGAGCTTAAATTGTGTGTAAAGAAAAATCACGTTTGCTATAAAAAAACAAATAATATTAAGTTTTGTTTGCCTAAATAAAGATAGAAGAAACAGTATTGTATAAAGGGTACTCAATGAAATCCATCTCATTCTGACGGAATGAGATGGGAGAAAAAGACTAGATGCGTATTGCCATAAAATAATAGCTTCTACAAAAAAAGTAAAAAAAAGCAAAATGGTAAGAGTCATTTATTCTACCTCGTACTTTCAAGAAATATAAGATAAGCATTTTTGAAAGAGCTGTATTTCCTACGAGTCAGATAAGCCGTAGTTTGCATATTTGCCAAACGTATAGTGGAATGATCAAAGTCCGTTATGTGCTCAAAATTAACAATAAAACTACGGTGTGTCTGAAAAAAGCAGTTCTTAGGAAGGTGTTCCAGCCAGTAATTCATATTATGTATAGAGTCAAAATCTCGCTGAACAGTATGTACAGTTACTTTTCGTCCATGTGCTTCTATGAAGACAATCTGAGAAGTAGGAAGCGTATATACCCCTTCTTTGGTGTCAATAGGGATTTTAGCGGTCATGGTATTATAATAAGCCAGAGCATCTTTCATGTTTCGGAAAAACCTTTGTCTATCCAAAGGTTTGGAAAGATAACGAAATACATGAAAACGCATTGCTTCGTCCAGATATTCCGAATAAGAGGTGACAATAAAAATTATAATGTTTTTATTTGCTTTTTTTAATTCATTACCAACAAAAATTCCGTTCATGCCGGGCATTTCAATGTCCAGAAAAACAATATCTTTTTCACCTTTATCAGCTAATAAATCCTCACCGTTTGTAAAAGAAACTAACTCAGGACATTTTAGATGATTTGTTTGGAAGTAGTATGTAATAAGTTTTTGTAATTGTTCGATTATCAGAACATCATCGTCACAAATTAAAATACGCATTTTATCACCAATCTTTCTATATGCTGTTTATTTGAGTATATCATATAGAGTTTCTAAACGCAAAAAATGCGTACGAAAAGACGATTTATCTACAATTTTGGTCTATTATATGCTTTTTTTCATTTCTCTTTACAAGTATTTCGACGAAGTCTCTGGCAAGTTCTATATCCGATTGATTACATAATCGTAGTTTATCGATGATATCCTGAGGAATATTGTAAGCGTGCATACTGCCAAGTAGAAGATAGTCTGGTGTAACATTGAGGATGTTACAAATTCTTATAAATGTATCAAGACTTGGTTTTTGTCTGCCATTTTCGATTGAGGACATATGGTTATTGGAGATATTTAATTCTTCTGCAAGCTTTGCCTGCTTTATTCGCAATTCCTTTCTACGTGTTTTAATGCGGTTCCCCATGTCATTATATTGAAATTCTATTTTTTTCACCTTCTTTCGTTGAAAGTTCACTCAAATTTTACCAATGAGACCAAGTAAAAAGAAGAATACTATATAGAATTATTCTGTTATACATATAGTAAACTTAATTTTTTAGATGAATATTTCTGTATTACATATTATTTTTGATGAAAAAGGAGTAAATATTTCCAATATTGTTTAAAATTGCTCCATTCGTTCCAGATAAGTCGAATATAAGTCGAAAATAGTATATGATTGCTTACGTGACAATCAATGACAAAATTTTCAAAGAAAGGAGATGTAACATATGAAGAAACAAGTAAATACATTGGTAGCAAAAGGGCTCAAAACAGCATTAGATGTTGTACTGCGGACAGAAGCTAATACAGCTTCCTGTGCAATTATATATCAGCCGAAAATGCCCAAAGAATTAATGAAGTATAGGAGAAATAAGTAATGAAAAAACGTACAAATACAGTAATTAATTGGTTGGTGCAGTATAATGTAATAAATGAGACGGAGAAAGAGCTTTATCAGTATGGATTATATAGTTTGTTGCTATTGATATTACCATTTATACTTGCAAGCGGTATTGGATTTTGCTTAGGAAGTATGAAACATGGAATTATGCTTATTTTGCCATTTTTAGTTATAAGAAAATTTAGCGGCGGTTATCATGCAAAATATCTACGCTATTGTATATTAGGATCTTGTATTCTACTGTTCTTGAGTATAACGTTATCAATACATATGAAATATGATTGGAAATTGGGAATATGCACAGGTATTGCCGCTGTAAGCTTAATCGTTTTTAGTCCGATAGATAGCGAGAACAGAAGACTGGATATTGATGAAAAAAGGAGATATAAAAAAATAACAGCTTTTTGTGTGATATTGTTTGGGCTGTTAAACATATTTTCCTTTTTTTTAGAAAAGCATATTTATACAACATGCTTTTCGATTGGAATAATATTAACAGCAGGTCTACAAGTACCTTGCATTGCTAAAAAATATATAAATTGACCAAAAAAGAACTGTAAATGTCGTTTGATGCAAATAGGATTGAAATTGTGATGAAAATATAGATAATGAAATGGGTGCTGGTTTTATAATTTTAATTTAGTAGAGAGAGGATGAAAAATTATGAAAAAGCGAGTATGTTTCATTACTGTTTTGCTTTGTTTGAGTATGGTAGGGTGCTCTGCAAATGAAAAGAAAGAAAACATGTCAGAAGCGACAGATAAGAAAATAAGCATAGAAGAAAGCAACGAGACGGGACAGGTCGATATTAAAGGTACGATTACAGAACATGTAACTGTAAATACAAAAATGGAAATTCCTGAAAAAACATTTGCTACTTATAGCACCGAACTTAAAACATTTGATAAAGAAAAGCTTGCCTCTCTTTTTTGGCCGGAAAGCAGTAAAGAGGAAATTTATGTAGAAGAATATGAGGATAAATCATTAGCAATGACTTTTCAAGATGAAACCGTGGCATTAGGAACGGGGTCAATTATGTATCGCAAAAGTGATGATATAAGATATTTGTCAGATATTGCTTCTTACGGCGAAGAAGAGAACCTTCTGGAAGAAAAAGATTTGGCGTTTATGACAGCAGAACAGGCTGTACAGAATGTGGAAGCATTTTTATTCGAGTTGGATTTAGGGGTGGATTTTGGAGAGAAAAAAGTTTTTGCATTGAAAAAAGAGGATATGTCCGGCATACAGGATATGATGAAGGCTGATGAACATTTAGGAGGCTTTTATGAGTCAGGTAAATTTCAAGAGCGTACATTTAATACAGAAGATGAATTCTATTTTATAAAATATACATTTAGTCTTGACGGATTGCCGATTTTAGGAGCAGAAGATCCAAGTATTCGAATGACAGGAGGCATGGAGCGAGGACAGCTCGCTCAGAACATGGAAGCCACAGTTTTATTTTCAAATTCCGGTATATGTGAAATAAATTTGCAGGGGATACTGAGTGAATTAGAGAAACAATCAGAAAATAAGGAAGTTATTCAATTTGATGAAATAGAAAAGGCATTAGTTAAAAAATTCGGAGATGTTATCTTATCTCAAGAATATAATTTATCAAAAATTTGGTTGGAGTATTTTCCAAAAATAAAAGAAGACTCTTTTGAAGAAGTGGAATTAATTCCGGTGTGGTGCTGCGTATTTGATATCAATGGTGAGAAAGTGGATTATGCACTTCGATTTCATGCGTTTACGGGGGAAGAAATATCGTGAGAAAAGTATTTGCAGTAGAAATGAAGCGGGCAATCAATATTGGATGGATTATAAGCATTTTAGGGATTTGTTTTTCTATATGCTTTGATTCATGGAATGATTTGCTAAGAGCCTTCGCAACTCATAATGGAAGTGTCCACTATTTCTTTTGGAATTCGGCATTTGGAGGAGCTTGCCGTACTTATTTTTTGCCTATATTTGCGGCGTTGCCGTTTGCTGCTGCCTTTTGTAAAGACTATAATGAACATGCGCTTTATTTTATTGTCTCCAGAGAAGGAAAAAAAAGATATTGTATTGCAAAATACATCGTCAATGCCTTGTGTGGCGGTCTTGTGGTTGCAGCAGCTACGGGAATATTGATTTTATTTCTGTCATCAGCATTTCCAATGGCAGATTCTGTGTATCAAGAGCCTTTTGTTTCAGACCGATTTCATGTATGGATAGCCGTATATCATCCGGTAGAATACGCATTCGTAGAAATTGTTTCAGGATTTTTAAGAGGCATGCTGTGTGCCAGTATTGCGTTGTGCGTTTCCATCTATATATCCGATCCTTTAGTAGTGCTTGTATCACCATATTTTGTCAGCTTTCTTGCGGTTCAGGCATATCGTATTTTTCATGTCCCGGACCGGTATCGTTTAGATAAATTATTGACCGGTAACATGATTATTCGCTCCAGTGTATTTACTGTTTGGATTTGTATAGTTGTTGTATCGGTAATTGTAATTTTTCTTGGGATTTTCTTTCAAAAAACAGTATTAAGGAGGCTGGAAGATGGCAGACTTTATTAGAGCACTCCGCATTTCTGTCTATAATTTAAGGAGGACAATTTCATCAATACGGATTTTAACAGTTTTGCTTATTATTGCTTGTTTTATTACGCAAAACTTACAGGCGGTATTAGAATTTAGTGATTTTGTTAAAATAGGAATAACGCCGTATTCATTTCCGCATTTGGTTAACGATTATGTTTGTCAGCTTGTCATGATGGCAGGAGCAGTCATTCTTTTTTGCAATGCTCCTTTTGAAGATGACGGGTATTTTTATATGCTGCCACGTGCAGGTAAACGGTCATGGGCATTGGGGCAGGTAATTTACATTGTCAGCGCTTCGTTTCTTTATGTTATGTTTTTACTTTTGATGTCTATATTGCCGTTAATCGGTCATATGGAGTTTGGGAGTGAATGGGGAAAAATTTGGGGAACCTTGGCGAAAACAGATGCAGGAGTACAGTTCGGACTTTTGTTTTCTGTAACAGAATATATGATTAGTAATTATAGTCCGATATTTGCTTTGGCTGTAAGCGTATTGCTGGAATGGTGCTGCGTAAGCTGGTTAGGATTAATGATATATTTCTTGAATAAACTGACAGGGAAAGCAGTGGGAACTTGCGTCGGAGCTTTTTTTGTATTGCTTGATATTTGTATTTCAAATGACTGGATGCCTTGGGCCAATCGTTTTTCTCCGATTACGTTGGCGCAAATAAATGCTTATGCAGGATATAATCTAAAGTATCATATTACATTTCAGTATGGAATTGCATTTTTTATAATAGGCATTTTTGTTTTGAGCGTTTTAAGTATTTTAGTAAATTATAGAGAAAAGGCAGAAAACTGGTTACAGAAGTTGGAGGTAAAATGGATACAGAAGCAACGATAGTAGTAGAAAATCTTGATAAGCGATTTAAAAATCAGTCGGTATTAAAGAATGTAAATGTAAAATTTTCTAAAGGAAATATTTATGGAATTATCGGAAGAAATGGTTCGGGCAAAACAATTTTATTGAAATGTATTTGTGGTTTTTTGAGACCGACAGCAGGTACTGTTTCTGTGAATAATAAAATTGTCGGACAAGATATTGATTTTCCCCAGAAGCTTGGGTTTATTATTGAAACACCGGGATTTCTGATGAATTATTCCGGATATAAAAATTTGAAATATCTGGCTTCCATACAGAAAAATATAGATGATGAAGCAATTAAAGAGTCTATGTCATTGGTTGGTTTAGATTCAGCGGATAAAAAACATGTAGGCAAATATTCTCTCGGAATGCGCCAACGTTTAGGAATAGCACAGGCGATTATGGAAAAACCGGATATTCTGATTTTAGACGAGCCAATGAATGGCTTAGATAAGAACGGAGTGCAGGAGATGAGGAAACTATTCTTGCAGATGAAAGAGGAAGGTAAATTAATTCTCCTGACGAGCCATAACCGTGAAGATATAGAAGTATTATGTGATGAAGTTTACGAAATGGAAGACGGTATACTTACAAAAAAACAAGGAATAGTCGGTTAATATCGGTTTTTAGACTCTAAATCTTAAAATAAAAGCCTCCCATAGAAATCAGCATTTTTATGCCTGATGTTCTGTGAGAGGCTTTTGCTTTTTAGTTTACATAATCCTTCCAGATATATCCTTTCTGTCCTTCAAAATAGACCTCATACCAGCCGCTTCCGTCTACGTTTGTGATAGTTACGGCAGCATCCGTATATAAAGTGCCCAGAATTTCGGAGCCGCTTTTTGGCTCTGAACGAACATACACACTGCTGGCAATGGTGGTTTCCTTGGAGTCTCCCACAGCAAATTCGCTGTCATCGGGTTCTTCCTTCTCATCTTCTTCGTTGTCATCTTTTTTGTCATTTTCTTTTGGAGGGACTTTTTCATCAGGCTTTTCTTTTTTATCGTCCTGTTTTTCTGTCTCTTGCTGTTTATTATCTTCCTCGTCGTCCTTGTCGTCTTCTTCTAAGACAACCGGAGAGCCCATACTGTTTGGAATACTTTCCTCTGCCTTTTTTGCCAGAGCCAGAATGCTGGAATTGTCTTCTGTGGCAGTGATTTTTCTTACTTTTACCTTGCTGGTATCCGTGTCTTCAATAGCGCCTACATACATAAGGGTTACTTCATTTCCGGGAACAATTCCGTTTTCCAAATCAAGCTGTGCTTTTTCACAATTATCGAAGGACAGAGTTTCACCTTCTGAAGTTTCAATGGATATTTCTGTACCGGTGTATTTTACTAATGTTCCGCTTAAGGAGGAGGAAACCGCATCAAGCTCGGCTTCTTCTGCTTTTTGAGAATTATCTTCTTTTTGACATCCTGTAAAAGATAAGGTGGCTGTTGCTGCAAGTAATACAAGTAAAAATTTTTTCATAGACAAAACCTCCTGTGTTATGAATTTGCACGTTTTTCTAAGTGCTTGTTAAATATCAGAAGAAAGCCGACTGTTGCCATAATAGCGGCAATCCCATCTGCAATAGGCTGTGCATAAAACGCACTTCTTGCCCCAAAGAAAATAGGAAGAAGGATGGTGAAAAGCATATAGTTGCCTTTTCTGGAAAGAGAAAGGAACAGGGCTGTCTTGCTTCTTCCAAGGGCTGTGAAGCCATCCACAAATACATATTGAAAGCTAAGAGGAATAATCATTAAAGTGAATACTCCGATGCCCCATGTACAAAGCTCAAGCTGCAAGGGGTCTTTGGTGAAAATGTGGATGAAATACTGAGGTACAATACGGGAAAGTACAAACATAAGAGTAGTAAAGCAAAGGCAGAGAATTAAAATATATTTTTCTGCTTTTTTTACTCGTTTGATTTCTTTTGCTCCGTAATTATAGCTTAAAATTGCCTGTGTACCGCTGGAAATTCCCAGCATAGGACCGGTAATCAGCATCATAAAGCTCTGTACAATGGTGGCACAGGTGATTAAAATATCGCCCTCCGAAGGTCCGCCGAATTTTTGCAGAACCGAGTTTAGAACAATGATAATTACACTGTCTGTGGCAAGGATTAAAAAGGGTGAAATCCCCAGTGTCAAAATCTTTTGCACAATCACAGGTGAAAAAGATTGTTTTTTCAATAACGTAATTCTAATCGGTACTTTCTTGCCGATTAAAAAGCAAAAGGCAAAGGCACAGGATGCAAATTGTGCAATAACCGTAGCAATGGCAGCTCCGGCAACCTTCATATCCAACAGGAAGATGAAAATCGGGTCTAATATAATATTAGTAACGGCGCCGATTAAAACGGTAATCATTCCAACGGCAGGGAAGCCCTGACAGGTAATAAAATAATTCAGCCCAATAGCCATAAGAGCAAAAAACGTTCCCGCAGTATAAATAGTAAGGTAAGCATCTGCATAAGGGAAGGTTACGGGGCTTGCGCCGAACCAGTTGAGCAGATATTTTTTACTTACTAAAAACAGTATAGTCAGTACAGCGGAAAAAAGAACCAGCATGGCAAAGCTGTGGGCAAGAATAGACTCTGCCTGCTTTTTTCTTCCTGCGCCCATACGCATAGACATCAGGATAGAGCCGCCTAAGCCAATCAGCGTACCAAACGAGGTTAAGAGTGTGACAATAGGACCGCACACGCCTACACCTGCAAGGGCGGCATCGCCGATTTCTTTAATATTTCCAATAAACATTCGGTCAATGATACTGTATAAAACAGTGACAAACTGCGCAATCATAGAAGGAATTGCCAGCTTTAAAACCAGAATGGGAATTCGGTCTTTTCCTAAATCTGTTTGATGTTTCATTTCCTTTGTTCTCCTTCATGGTTATCTGTACCTTGATTTTAATACGAATTTGAGAAAAAGGAAAGAGAAAAAGCTTGCTTCTTGTAAAATGCCCATGTTATACTGAATTCAAGGGAAACACAACAAGGGGAGCACTGCGCAGGCGGTGCTTTTTATTATGATGAAGGAGCAGACATGTTAAAGATTAAAAATTATGTAAGACCTGAGAGTCTGGAAGAAGCGTATGAGCTGAACCAGAAAAAGTCCTCCTGTATTTTAGGAGGAATGTTATGGCTGAAAATGGGAAACAGAAATGTAGGAACAGCCATTGATTTATCAAAGCTGGGACTGAATGAAATTAAAGAAACAGAAGAGGAATTTCAAATCGGGGCAATGACTTCTTTAAGAGAGCTGGAAGTACATAAAGGGCTGGCAGCGTATACAAACGGTGCAATGAAGGAAAGTCTTCGCCATATTGTAGGGGTACAGTTTCGAAATCGTGCTACCGTAGGAGGAAGTATTTTCGGCAGATACGGATTTTCCGATGTGCTCACCATGTTTTTGGCAATGGATACAGAAGTGGAGCTTTACAAAAGAGGCCGTATCTCTTTAAAAGAATTTGCAGCAGAAAAGCCGGACAGAGATATTTTGGTGCGTTTGATTGTAAAGAAAAAGCCTGCTCGCATGGCATATATCAGCCAGAGGAACAGCAGTACCGATTTTCCTGTACTGACCTGTGCAGTTTCCATAGAGGAAGACGGAAATGTAAAAGTGGCAGTGGGAGCTTGCCCTTTCAGAGCAAAACTGGTGGAGGATAAGGAAAATATTTTAAAAGGATTTCTGAGTATGGAAGCTTCAGAAAAAGAAAAGGCAGCCTGCGACTTTGCCCTTTTTGCAAAAGAGCAGGTGAGAACAGCAGGAAATATGAGAGCTTCCAAGGAATACAGAAGTCTTCTTGTTCAGGTTTTGGTAAAAAGAGCGCTGTTAAAAGCAGGAGGGGAAAATGGAAATTAAATTTAAGCTAAACGGAAAAGAAATAAAGGCAGAAGCAGAGGCAGATACCATACTTTTGGATTTTTTAAGAGAACAGGGCTGTTACAGTGTAAAAAGAGGTTGTGAGACAGCAAACTGCGGCTTATGTACGGTTTTGATGAATAAAAAGTCTGTGCTTTCCTGCTCCATATTGGCGGTACAGGCAGACGGACAGGAAATTGTTACTTTAGAGGGAATGCAGAAGGAAGCCGAAGAATTCGGAGATTTTTTTGCAAATGAAGGCGCAGAGCAGTGCGGATTTTGCAATCCTGGCTTTATTATGAATGTATTTGCCATGTTGGAAGAAATCGAAGAGCCAACAGAAGAAGAAATTTTGGAATATCTGGCAGGAAATCTCTGTCGCTGTTCCGGATTTGTGGGACAGACCAGAAGTATTTTGAAATTTTTGAAATATAAGAAAGGGGGCAAAAAAGAAGCATGAGTTATGTAAATCAATCTGTACAGAAAAAAGATGCAAAGGCGTTGGTTACGGGGCAGCCGGTTTATACAGATGATATCGCTCCGGCGGATTGTCTGATTGTCAAGGTGTTGCGAAGCCCTCACGCACATGCCATGATAGAAGAAATAAAAACAGATACAGCCAAGAAAGTTCCGGGAATTGCCTGTATTCTCACTTATGAGGACGTACCTCAAGAGCGTTTTACCATGGCGGGACAGACTTATCCTGAATTAAGTCCTTATGACCGTTTGATTTTGGATAAGCATTTAAGATTTGTGGGAGATGCCGTAGCCATTGTAGCAGGGGAAAACGAGAAAGCTGTGGACAAGGCTTTAAAATTCATCAAAGTAAAATATGAGATTTTAGAGCCTGTATTGGATTTCCATAAAGCAAAGGACTGCGAAATTCTCATACATCCGGAAGAAAACTGGGAGGCAAAGGTTCCTGTGGGTGCAGACAATCACCGCAATCTCTGTGCATCCGGTGTGGAAAGCAAAGGCGATGTGGAAGCTCTTTTAAAGGAATGTAAATATGTGGTAGAGGGAACGTATCATACAAAAGCAAATCAGCAGGCGATGATGGAAACCTTCCGTGCCTATACGTATTTGGATCATTTTGGCAGATTGAATGTCGTGGCGTCCACACAGGTTCCTTTCCATATAAGAAGAATTTTAGGAAGAGCGCTGGGTATCGGCGCATCTAAGGTAAGAGTAATAAAACCACGTATCGGAGGAGGATTTGGAGCAAAGCAGACTTCTGTGGCAGAGGTATATCCGGCGATTGTGACCTTAAAAACAGGAAAGCCGGCTAAAATGATTTTCTCCCGCTATGAGTCTCAGATTTGTTCCTCTCCCCGTCATGAGATGGAAGTGAAAGTGCGTTTGGGAGCAGATGAAAAGGGCTTGTTAAGAGCCATTGACATTTATACGCTTTCCAATACAGGAGCTTACGGAGAGCATGGACCTACAACCGTAGGTTTATCCGCTCATAAACCGCTGGGCCTGTACCGAAATACACAGGCATATCGCTTTACTTATGATGTAGTATATACAAATCACATGTCAGCAGGAGCGTATCGTGGATACGGTGCAACACAGGGGATTTTTGCGGTAGAGTCAGCCATTGACGAGCTGGCAGAAAAAATTGGCATGAACCCCATTGCTTTTCGAGAGTTAAACGTGTCAAGAGAAGGAGACGCTTTTGTAGGATATGACGGAAGTCCTGTGGTTACAAGCTGTACCTTGGATAAATGTATTGAAAAAGCAAAAGAGATGATAGGCTGGGACAAAAAATATCCCTGCTATGAGACAAAAGACGGAAAAATCCGTGGCGTAGGGGCGGCTCTTGCTATGCAGGGTTCAGCCATTGCAGGCGTTGACGTAGGCGGTGCAACCATTAAGCTGGGAGAGGATGCTTCCTATACCTTAAGCCTTGGAGCTACGGACATGGGAACAGGCTGCGATACCATTCTGGCACAGATGGCGGCTGATATTTTAGAGACAAAGCTGGAAGATATCGTGGTATTCGGTGTTGATACAGATATTTCTCCTTACGACTCCGGCTCCTATGCTTCTGCAACCACCTATGTTACAGGAATGGCAGTGGCAGACGCCTGCAAAGAGCTTCGTGAGAAAATCAAGGAAATCGGAGCAGAGATTTTAGGCGTTCCCGTACAGGAAACAGAATTTGACGGACAGAGAGTTTATACGCTGGATGGAGAAAGAGAAGTTTCCAAAGAGGAGATTGCGGTAAAAGGAACTTGCGGAAATAATCAGTCCCTTCATGTAACAGTCAACCGCTCCTCCAAAATTTCTCCGCCGCCGTTTATGGCAGGTATGGCAGAGGTAGAGATTGATAAAGAGACAGGAAGCATTGAAGTGGTAGATTACGTGGCAGTGGTAGACTGCGGAACACCTGTCAATCCAAGTCTTGCCAGAGTACAGACAGAGGGCGGTCTTGCACAGGGAATTGGAATGGCTTTATACGAAGATATTCAGTATAACGAAAAAGGACAGATGCGAAACAATTCCTTTATGCAGTACAAAATTCCGTGCCGACAGGACGTAAAGAAAATTCGTGTGGAATTTGCTCCAAGCTATGAAAAATCACATCCGTTCGGGGCAAAATCCATAGGAGAAATCGTTATCAATACTCCGTGTCCGGCTATTGCCAATGCAGTTTACAATGCTGTGGGACTCCGCATAAAAGAAATGCCCATTACTCCTGAGAAAATAGCCATGGGATTATTAGAAAATAAAATTTGACAAAAATTTGACGCTTTTAAAGGTATAATGAGAAATCGCTAAAAAATTATTAGAAACAAGGAGAAGAAGTGATGAATAACCACAAAAGCGAAAAGAAAATCATGTGGTACAGCCTTGCTTTTATGGCCTTTTCAACAGTATGGGGATTTGGAAATGTTATTAACGGCTTTTCTGAATACGGCGGATTAAAAGCAATTGTTTCATGGGCATTAATTTTTGCCATTTATTTTGTACCATATGCGTTAATGGTTGGTGAAATGGGGAGTGCTTTCAAAGAAGCAGGCGGCGGTGTAAGCTCCTGGATTTTGGAAACAATCGGACCTAGAATGGCTTATCTGGCAGGATGGACCTACTGGATTGTGCATATGCCATATATTTCACAGAAGCCAAACGGCGCAGTTATTGCAACAAGCTGGGCAATCTTCAGAGATGCACGTATCAGTCAGATGGATGTAAAGTTAATGGCAGTTATCTGTCTTGCATTATTCCTGTTTGCTGTGTGGGTTGCATCTAAGGGAATTGGCGTTTTAAACAAACTGACATCTCTTGCAGGCTCTACAATGTTTATCATGTCTATTCTTTTCATCATTATGATGATTGCTGCACCTGCAATTACAGGAGCAGACGTAATGGACATTGAATGGTCAGTAGAAACCTTCATGCCTACATTTGACAGTAAGTTCTTCCTGAACCTGTCTATTCTGGTATTTGCCGTAGGCGGATGTGAGAAGATTTCACCTTATGTAAATAAGATGAAAAATCCTGCAAAGGACTTCTCAAGAGGTATGATTACACTTGCCATCATGGTTACTGTATGTGCGGTATTGGGAACAATCTCATTAGGAATGATGTTTGACTCCAACAATATCCCACCGGACCTTATGACAAACGGCGCTTACTACGCATTCCAGAAATTAGGTGAATATTACCATGTAGGTGATTTCTTCGTAGTAGTTTATGCGTTGACAAACTTAATCGGACAGTTTGCCGTATTAATTCTGTCTATTGACGCACCTCTGCGTATGCTCTTAGACAGCGCTGATGAAAATTACATTCCAAAAGCTCTGTTTAAACAGAACAAACACGGCACATATACAAACGGACATAAATTAGTTATGGTTATCGTATCCTTACTGATTATTGTTCCTGCATTCGGTATCGAAAGTGTAGACGTGTTGGTAAAATGGCTTGTAAAAGTAAACTCTGTATGTATGCCTCTGCGTTACCTCTGGGTATTCGTTGCATATATTGCACTGAAAAAAGCAGGAGATAAATTCCATGCAGAATATCGTTTTGTTAAGAATAAAACAGTTGGTATTATCTTTGGTGTATGGTGCTTTGCGTTTACAGCATTTGCTTGTATCACAGGTATTTACTCAGAAGATCCATTCCAGTTAGTAATGAACATTGTAACTCCATTCGTATTAATCGGACTTGGATTTATCATGCCAATTATTGCAAAACGTTCTAAAAACAAATAAGAACAACAGTGCCCGGCTCTGAGGAGTACGGGCACTCTGTATATAAGATAAGGAGGAAAAAATATGTATCAGGAAACAGCAAAAGAACTTATTCAGTTTATCGAAAACAGCCCAACTTGTTTTCATGCAGTGGCTTCCATGAAAGAAATGCTGGAAAAAGAAGGTTATACAGAATTAAAAGAAGCTGATAAATGGGAAATTAAAAAGGGCGGAAATTATTATGTGACAAGAAACGACTCTTCTCTGATTGCATTTTCCGTACCGGAAGGAGAAGCAAAAGGCTTCCGCATTATGGCAAGTCACAGCGACTCTCCATGCTTTAAAATTAAAGAAAATCCGGAAATGACAGTGGACAACAAATACGTGAAATTAAACGTAGAGCGTTACGGCGGTATGATTTGTGCTCCTTGGTTTGACCGTCCGCTTTCCGTAGCAGGCCGTGTAATTGTCAAAGAAGACGGAAAACTGGTGACAAAGCTGGTTGACGTAGACAGAGATTTACTGATGATTCCAAATCTTGCCATTCACATGAACAGAGAAGTAAATGACGGATACAAATACAATGCACAGAAGGATTTACTTCCGTTATTTGGTGATATTGCTGCAAAAGATACCTTCATGAAAACTATTGCCGAAGCAGCAGATGTAAAAGAAGAAAATATCTTAGGCCATGACTTATTCCTCTACAACAGAGAAAAAGGTTCTGTGTGGGGAGCAAATGAAGAATATGTTTCTATCGGAAGATTAGATGATTTGCAGTGTGCATTTTCATCCTTGAAAGGTTTTCTGGCAGGAGAAAAGAAAGAATACATTGCAGTACATTGTGTACTTGACAATGAAGAAGTGGGAAGCGGTACAAAACAGGGTGCGGCGTCTACTTTCTTATATGATGTGCTGGTTCGTGCAAATCAGGCTCTGGGACAGGATTATGAAGATTATTTAAGATATCTTGCCAACAGCTTTATGGTTTCTGCTGACAATGCTCATGCAGTTCATCCAAACTATACAGAAAAGGCAGACCCTGTAAATCGCCCATACTTAAATGAAGGAATTGTAATTAAGCACAGCGCAAATCAGAAATATTGTACAGACGGTGTTTCAGCAGCAATGTTTAAAGATTTATGTAATGAAGCGGAAGTACCTTTCCAGACATTTACAAATCGCTCTGATATTTTAGGCGGCTCTACACTTGGAAATATTTCCAACACAAAGGTTGCTTTAAATGCAGTGGATATCGGACTTCCACAGCTTGCAATGCACTCTCCTTATGAAACAGTGGGAGTAAAAGATACCGAGTATCTGATTAAAGCGGCAACAAAATTATTCTGTTAATGTAAAGAAGCTGTCATTTTAAGTCGCATCGAGAATATCTATACATTTTGCGCTCAGTCTGCGCTCACTTTGAGCTTGTAATCTCAAAGCGTGCTCGACAAATTCGCTAAAAATGTATAGATATCTCTGAGTGCTCTTAATGTGACAGCTCTTTCTAAAGTTTATCGTAAGTTTTTTCCTTATTTTCCGGAGCTTTTAAAAGCAAATATTTACGAATTGCAAAGATAACGGCAATAGCGACAACGCCGATAAGTGTTTCTACCATATTAAGGTGTTCGACTACCATTTGCCTTGCAATGGCAAACATTAAAACCTCCAGAAGATTTTCAGCCGTATGCTTTGCCAGCATCTTTACGAATTCTACGCCAATGAGAAGTGTCAGCGCATTTCCTAAAAATTCGGTAAATTGTTCCGGACTGATATCCAAAAGCGGAATACGGATAAAATTATAAAGCATGGGAATAATTAATGTAATAATTACCAGAAGCATTACCGCAGATAAAACGATTTCCGTGTATCTGGATATGGTATAGATAATTTCATTTAGTTTTCGTTTCATGGTTCTCCTTTCATATCGTAATTTTGTTCTTTAAAAATTTGTAACAATTCCATGGTTTTATCATATCATAAATCCCCGAAAAACCGAAGAAAAGATTGAAAAAACGGGAAATAATTTGTAATACAAATTTAAAAAATCCCAACTTCACACTTGCCAAGGAAAAAAAATTATGCTATTATATACAGGAAGTTTGAAAAATGTTTCAGAAATGTTACAGATATTAAAAAAGTAAGTATAAAATTGTTATTGGAGAGGTACATAGAAATATGAAAAAAAGATTAGCATGTCTGTCATTGATTTTTGCTATGGCAGCTACACAAATTCTTCCAGTTTCCGCTGCAAGAAAAGATGATGTACAGGCTCAGAAATCAGAAACTCAGAATAAACTTTCAGAAGCAGAAGCAAGAGCAAATAGTCTTGAAGAGCAGAAGGGCGCTATTATGGGACAGATTAGTTCCTCTGAACAGGAATTAGTAGACGTTCTTTCTCAGATTGATATTCTTGCCGGAGAAATTACAGATAAAGAAGCAGAAATTGAAAAAACAAAAGAAGATCTTGTACAGGCAGAGCAGGAAAGAGACGAACAGTACGAAGCAATGAAGAAAAGAATTCAGTACATGTACGAAAATGGCGGAAGCGATGCTTGGGCACAGATTTTATTAGAGTCTGATAGTATTGCATCTATGTTATCCAAAGTGGAAAACACAGAAAAGATGTATGCTTATGACAGAGCAGAGCTGAAAGAAATGAAAGAAGCTGTTCAGGAAGTTAAAGATTTAGAAACAAAATTAGAAAATGAAAAATCTGAATTAGAAACTGCCAAAGAAGAACAGGAAGGCATGAAAGGCGCTCTTCAGACTAAGATTGACGACTTAAAAGCAAATGCAACTGACTATGAAGCACAGATTGCAAATGTAAAAGCACAGGCTGAACAGTATAAAAACCTGATTGCACAGCAGACAGCAGAGCTTGAACAAATTCAGGCACAGGAAGAAGCGGCAAGAAAAGAACAGGAAAAACAGCAGCAGGCTCAGCAGAATAATAATAACAGTAGTAACAATAACAGCAATAGTAATAAACCATCAAATAATAACAGTAGTAATACAAATAATAATAAACCAAGCAGTAATAAGCCGAGCAATGGTGGAGGAAACTCAAAGCCAGAGAGCCAGAAACCATCATCTAAACCAGAAACAGAGAAACCATCCACACCATCTTATAATGGTTCAACAGGTGCAGCAGTTGTAGCCTATGCAAAACAGTTTATCGGAAATCCTTATGTATACGGCGGAAACAGCTTAACAAATGGTATTGACTGCTCCGGATTTACACAGCAGATTTACGGACACTTCGGATACAGCCTTCCACGTACAAGTGGTGCACAGGCAAGCTCCGGTGTAAGAATTGATTATTCCCAGCATCGTGCAGGAGATTTAATTGTATATCCCGGACATGTGGCAATCCTTACAGGAGACGGCGGAATTGTACATGCTTCCAACAGCGCTCCATATCCAAAGGGTGGTATTAAATATACTGCAAACGCATTATACAGAGATTACATTGCAGTTAGAAGAATTGTTCAGTAATTAATTACATAGTACATATTAGGGAGAAATACCGTTTTTGGTATTTCTCCTTTTCTGTATGGTAAATTTTAGGAGAAAAGTGATGAAAGAAGAAAAGAAAATCTTAATTGTAGAAGATGATACAGATATTAATAATCTGCTTTTTACAGCTCTAAAGAAGCAGGGATACACTGCCACACAGGCGTTTTCCGGAACGGAAGCAAAAATGCTGCTGAAGATGGAAAATTTTGCATTGATATTGTTAGATTTAATGCTGCCGGGCATATCGGGAGAGGAAGTTTTGGAATTTATAAAAGAGCAGGGAAACAGCGCAGTAATTATTTTGACGGCAAAGGACACACTTGACGATAAGGTAAACCTTTTAATTGCGGGAGCGGATGATTATATTACAAAGCCTTTTGAAATACAGGAGGTATTGGCAAGGGTTCAGGTGCAGCTTCGCCGCAGTGTTCAAGAGGGAAACAGCAACGTGCTTTCTCATAAACAAATGGTGCTGGACAGAGAAAAATTTCAGATAAAAGTAGAGGGACAACTGATGGGGAAAATTACAAAGCAGGAATTTTCTATATTAGAGCTGTTGTTAAAGCATCCGAAACAGGTATTCAGCAAGGAAGATATCTTTGAATATGCTTGGGAAGAGCCATATATGGGAGAAACAAAAACTTTAGATGTGCACATCAGCAATATTCGGAAAAAGATAAAAGAAGTTACAAAGGAAGAATATATTGAAACAGTATGGGGAATTGGATATCGCTTACAACAGTAAAGAATTATGCCGCTCATACTTTACTCTTTTTTTACTTTTGATTTGCGATTTTTTAGGATTGAAGAGATATGATAAGAGCAGATAAGGAAAGGAGAGACTGTTATGAGTGAATATTTGTTACAAACCAGAGGTCTGACAAAACAATATGGGCGTCATAAAGCAGTGGAAAATGTGGATATCCACGTGAAAAAGGGTGCAATTTATGGATTTATAGGAAGAAACGGAGCAGGAAAGAGTACTTGTCTGAAAATGGTAAGCGGACTTTCACGTCCTACCGCAGGTGAGATTGAATTTTTTGGTTATTCAGGGAAGGAATTGAAAGACCTTCGTTCTAGAATTGGTTGTTTAATTGAGATGCCCGGATTATACGGCAATATGACAGCTTATCAAAATCTGAAAATAAAATGCGAAATGCTGGGAATTAACAAAAAAGGATATGTAGAAGATATCTTGAAAACCGTAGGAATGGAAAAAACAGGAAGAAAAAAAACAAAACATTTTTCACTGGGAATGAAACAGCGTTTAGGCATTGGGCTGGCGCTGGTGGGAGAACCGGATTTGCTGGTTTTAGATGAGCCTATTAACGGCCTTGATCCACAGGGAATTGTGGAAGTTCGGGACACCATACAGAAGCTTCGTGATGAGAGAAATATGACTATTTTAATTTCCAGTCATGTATTAGAGGAGCTTTCAAAGCTGGCAACCCATTACGGAATTATTCATAATGGAAGCTTATTGCAGGAACTCAGTCAGGAAGAATTGATAAAACGCTGCTCCGAACGTATGGAGCTGGAATTGGATTATCCGGAACAGGCGCTTCCTATCTTAGATAAAATGGGATTTACCAACTATCAGGTCATGGACAAGCATCGTATTTATATTTTTGAACGATTGGAAGAAAGCGCTCTTTTAAATATGGAGCTGGCAAAAGCGGGGATTTTCGTAAGAGGAATTGCAATTACCAGTGAAGATTTGGAAAGCTATTTTTTAAACCTGACAGGAGGTGCTCAGCATGCTTAAACTGATTAAAATGGATTTATATCGAATGTTTCATACAAAGGCTTTTTATATTATTTGGATTATTCTTGGGGCAGCTGTTATTTTTTCAACTACGATGTCAAAGGAAGACTATCAATATATGCAAGAGGAAGCGGCAAAGGGACAATTAGAAACCGTGTCAGAGGAAGGAACGCTGAATTTTGGATTAAGTGTTTCGCTACCTACAAAGCCAGAAGAAAAAGTAACAATCTTTGACCAGATTTTTGCCAATATGCAGTCAAAATTTATTGCCCTGTTTCTGGTGATTTTTACTGTATTGTTTTCCACAGCGGATCTTACAAGCGGATATATTAAGAACATTGGAGGACAGGTAAAGGATAGAGGGAGTCTTATTCTTTCAAAGGCGATTGTATTGTTGCTTTATACAGTCTTGACATTATTTTTATACCTTGGTATACAGGCAGTTTGTCAGTACGCAGTATTCGGAGCGTCAAAATGGGGAAATATGGAGATGTTCTGGAGATATTTCGGGACAGAAACGGTTCTTCATTATAGTTTGGTTTTACTTTGCATGGCAATGGCAATTATTTTAAAAAGTAATATGCTTAGTATGACCTTATCTGTCTGTATGTGTCTGAATGTACTTATTTTGGTATACAGTCTTGTAGATAAGGTCTTACATGATATGGGAGTGAAAAACTTCAGCTTTATTGAGCATACAGTCAGCGGAAAGATTTCTCTGCTTTCTATGACGCCGAAGGCTTCTGAATGCGTAAACGCACTGGGAATAGCCGGAGTATTTGGAATTTTGGCGATTTTTCTGACGGTTTTGGTATTTCGAAGGAGAGATATATAGATGAAATTCTGGATTGGAATTTTAATTTTTATTCTTTTATTACAAACTTATTTTTTAGTAAAAATGCAGCGGCAGATAGGGGATATCTGCCGCCAGCTTGCGTTTCTGATGAAACATGACAGTAATATGATGATTACCGCAAATATGAAAACAGGCGGTTTTGAAAAATTAGTAAGTCTGTTAAACGAGTTGTTTCAAATGCGAAGAAAAGAACAACGGGAATTTAAGGAAAAGGAACAGATGATTGCGGATACCTATACAAATTTATCCCATGATATTCGCACGCCCCTGACTTCTCTTAACGGTTATTTTCAGCTCATGGAAAGTGCAAGTGCGGAAGAACAGAAGCATTACATGAAGGTAATACAGGAGAGAATTGAAAGCTTAAAGGAAATGCTGGAAGAATTATTTATGTTTACAAAGCTGAAGAATGACAGCTTTGTTTTAGAATTAAAAACCTGTTGCATCAACCGCATTTTAAAGAATACCATTTTTTCTTATTACGATGACTGGTCAGGGAGGGGGATTTTGCCTGAAATCAGCTTGCCTGAAAAACAGCTTTATATGGAGGGGAACGAAGCCGGATTAAAGCGGGTGCTTCAGAATATTATTAAAAATGGTATGGATCATGGGCAGGAAAAGATAAAGGTGCAGCTTTTTGAAAAAGAAGAAAAGATTTGTCTCTGGATTTGCAATGAGGTGACAAATCCGGAAGAAATCGACGTATCCAAAGTATTTCAGAGATTTTATAAAGCAGATGGGGCAAGGAGTAAAAATTCCAGCGGATTGGGGCTTTCCATTGCACAGGAATTTGTTCTTAGAATGAAGGGGGAAATTCATGCGGAGATTTCCGGAAATGAGTTCTGGGTGAAGGTGAGTTTTCCGCAAAAAAATAGTAATCTATAATTCACGGCTTTATGATATAATCAAAGAGTCAATATCAATGTGAATATTATTACCAGATAATAAACCAATTAATTTCAATGGAACATATAGAAAGATTTCTACGGATTTTAGTTACATTATTGAGGATAGTTAGAAGTTGTTGAGCGAAAGGAGCTTTAACAAAAATGGATAAAAGAAAAATGGAACAAATTCGTCAAAAATATGATTTGGTTATACATATCAACGAGGAAGCAGATGTTGAATTTTGGTATGCAAGAGAGCTTATGAGTTTGCTGGGATATGACCGTTGGGAGAATTTTGACAAAGCGGTTGGTCGTGCAATAGAGTCTTGTAAGACATCGGGAATAGAGGTATCGGATCATTTTCGTGAGGTCACGAAAATGATAACAATAGGTAAAGGTGGAAAAAGAAAAGTTAAAGACTATATGCTTACTCGTTATGCTTGCTATCTTATTGCCCAAAACGGTGATCCTAAAAAGGAAGAAATTGCTTTTGCTCAAAGTTACTTTGCGGTTCAGACAAGAAAGCAAGAGCTTATTGAGGAGCGTATTTCTTTGATAGAAAGAACACAAGCAAGAGGAAGATTAAAAGAAGCGGAAAAGAGATTATCACAAAATATTTATGAGCGTGGTGTTGATGATGCGGGTTTTGGACGTATTCGTTCTAAAGGTGATAGAGCATTATTTGGCGGATATTCTACGCAGGAAATGAAAAGCAAGCTTGGAGTAAAAGAGAACAGACCACTTGCAGATTTTCTTCCTACACTTACCATTGCAGCTAAGAATTTGGCAACTGAAATGACAAATTACAATGTTGAAGAAAAAGACTTACAAGGTGAAAAAGCAATCACGGATGAACATGTTCAAAATAACTCTACAATTAGAGATATGCTTGGTCAAAGAGGAATTAAGCCTGAAAATTTGCCACCGTCAGAAGATATTAAAAAATTGGAAAGAAGAGTTAAATCTCAAGAAAAAAAGCTTGCATCGAAAGCGGGAAAATTGCCGAGTTTAGATGAAAAATTATAACAATTTTTGCAGGGCTTAAAGTGAATGTTTATACTACAAAAGACAAGGTAAAGCTAACGGATTTTTGTCCGTAGGCTTTGCCTTATTTTTTTAAAAATCCGTAGTGTTATAATGGCATTTTGAACATTTGTTAATAAAGTTCACAAAATGTTTTCAAAAAAGATATTGACATAAGTTCAAAACTGGAGTATTTTAAAAGCGCAAAGAAGAAAAAATTCAACGCCATACAAGAGAGGAGGACACCATGGCCAGACCGCAGAAACTCAGATGCATTTGTTCAAAGCCCAAAGTGACAGGTTTAATACCGGAGGGATGTCCGGGAAGTGGAAATATTAACCTCACTTATGACGAATATGAGGTTATTCGCCTTTTGGACTATATAAAACTGACACAGGAGCAATGTGCAGAAAAAATGAACATTTCCCGTCCCACAGTAACCCGCATTTACAACGAGGCAAGACAGAAAATTGCAGATGTGCTGGTAAATGGACAACGGCTGACAATCAGCGGAGGTGACGTTACCGTATGTGAAGAAATGCGTCCGGAATGTGCAGGAAAGAAATATTGTTGTCACAGATAGGAACAAAAAAATGGGAGAGAAGACTATGAAAATATTAATTATAGGTGGTGTTGCTGCGGGAACAAAAACAGCAGCAAAATTAAAAAGAGAAGACAGAAGTGCAGAAGTTACCGTAATCACAAAGGATAGAGATATTTCCTATGCGGGCTGTGGACTTCCTTATTATGTAGGCGGTTTGATTGAAAACCGTGAAGAGCTGATTGTAAATACTCCGGCAAAATATGCAGGACTTACAGGCGTAGAGGTAAAAACAGGAAAAGAAGCCATTGCTCTTTGCGCAGATAAAAAAGAGGTAATTGTAAAAGATGTTGAAACAGGAGCGGAAGAAGCCTACGGTTATGATAAGCTGGTTTTAACAGTAGGCGCTTCTCCTGCAAAGCTACCGATAGAGGGCACAGACCTTTCCGGCGTATTTCAGATGCGCACACCGGATGATGCAGAAAATATTCGTTCCTATGTGGAAGAAAATCAGGTGAAAAAAGCAGTTGTAATCGGAGCGGGCTTTATCGGTCTGGAGGTTGCGGAGAATTTAAAGGCAAAAGGCGTTCAGGTGACGGTTATTGATTTTGCATCACAGATTTTACCGAATATTGTGGATGCGGAAGTGGCTGTTTATGCGAAAAAGCATCTGTTAAAAGAAGGTATTCGTGTTATTACAGGTACAAAAGCAGACGCAATCATGGGGAATGACCATGTAACAGGAGTAAAAACATCCGCAGGCTTGTTAAGATGTGAGCTTTTGATTATGGCAGCAGGTATTCGTCCAAATACAGACTTTCTTCAGGACTCCGGTTTGGAGATGTTCAAGGGCACAATTCTTGTAGACAAGACCATGAAAACAAATTTAGAGGATGTCTATGCAGCCGGTGACTGTGTAATGGTTACCAACCGCATTACAGGAAAACCGCAGTGGTCTCCAATGGGCTCTTCTGCAAATCTGGAAGGCAGAACACTGGCACAGGTTTTGACCGGTACAAAAAAAGAATATCCGGGTGTGCTGGGAACAGGCGTTGTAAAATTGCCAAATCTGAATATCGGACGTACCGGTCTTACAGAGGAACAGGCAAAAAATGCCGGATACGATGTTGTGACAGTTGTAGCGCCTACGGATGACAAAGCCCATTATTATCCGGATGCAGGATTTTTCATTACAAAGCTGATTGCAGATAGAGAAAGCCACAAGCTTTTAGGCGTACAGGTGCTGGGAAACGGCGCAGTTGATAAAATGGTAGATATTGCTGTTATGGGTATCAACATGGGAGCAGTTCTGGAAGACTTTGAAAATGCGGATTTTGCTTATGCACCGCCATTTTCTACTGCTATTCATCCATTTGTACAGGCTGTTTACATTTTACTGAATAAGATTAACGGAAATCTTGTGAGCATGACACCGGCAGAATATGCGGCAGGAAAAGCAAAGGATTACAAGGTGGTAGACGTAGGACTTACGCCGTCTATTCGTGGGGCAGTTTATGTAAATCTTTCTCAGGTAAACGGAGAAATCGAAGGTCTGGATAAAGAGGAAAAGCTTCTTCTTGTATGTGCAAAAGGAAAACGTGGATATTTCTTACAGAACAGATTACGCTCTTACGGATATAAAAATACCGTGGTACTGGAGGGCGCACAGTTCTTTAATGACGTAAAGGTACAGAATACAGAAAACGCAGTATCTCCTGAGGAAGCAACCAGAGTAAAAGCCCTTGGATTTTTAAGAGATAAGACAACCTTAGATAAATTCAACGGACGTGTTATTACAAGAAACGGAAAAATTACAGCAGACGAAGCCAGAACCATTGCAGAGGCGGCAGAGCTTTTCGGAAGCGGAGAAGTTACCATGACTTCCCGTCTGACAATGGAAATTCAGGGAGTTCCATTTGACAACATTGAGCCCCTGCGTGAATATCTCATGCAGGCAGGACTGGAAACAGGCGGAACAGGTTCTAAGGTTCGTCCGGTAGTTTCCTGTAAGGGTACAACCTGTCAGTACGGATTGATTGATACTTTTGGATTGTCAGAGGAAATTCATGAAAGATTTTTCCATGGATATTCTGATGTGAAGTTACCTCATAAATTCAAAATCGCTGTTGGCGGATGTCCAAATAACTGTGTAAAACCGGACTTAAATGACTTGGGGATTATCGGACAGAGAATTCCACAGGTAGATATGGAAAAATGCCGTGGATGTAAAATCTGCCGTGTAGAAAAGAATTGTCCAATCAATGTAGCAAAAGTAGTAGACGGAAAAATTGTTATTGATGAAAATTCATGTAATCACTGCGGACGCTGTATCGGAAAATGTCCATTTAACGCTTTTGAAGATTATACAAACGGCTATCGTATTTACATTGGCGGACGCTGGGGCAAGAAGGTTGCACAGGGACGTTATCTGGAAAAAGTATTTACAGATAAAGAAGAAGTGTTATCTGTTGTAGAAAAGGCAATTCTCTTATTCAGAGAACAGGGAATTACAGGAGAACGCTTTGCAGATACTGTTGCAAGAATTGGATTTGAAAATGTGCAGGAGCAGCTTCTGGGAGATGAGTTATTAAGCAGAAAAGAAGAAAATATCAAGGCTCAAAAACACTTAAAAGGCGGAGCAACCTGCTAATAAGATTTAAAAATTGAGACTATCACATAAAAGGCATATTTCCTTAATGTGATAGTCTTTTATTTGTTCTTATTTAGAAAGACGAAGGAGCTCCTGAAATATGCCTTCATATTCTTCTGAAAAGATGCTGTCTTTATTCCAGATAAAGGTAAAATCGTGCATAACCATGAAATCAGACAATGGAATTTGTTTTAAAGTTCCCTGTTGGATTTCCTTTTCTACCGCTGCTTTGTAGAGAAAGGAGATACCACAGTCTTCACACAGCAAAGACACAATAGTGTGAATGTTTTCTACCTCAATAATATGAGGAAAGTCGTAAATGGACATGTTTTTCAAGGCAAGAGTTTTGGTAAGAATGGCTCTTGTACCGGAGCCGTGTTCACGAAGGAGCAGACGTTCCGAGGTCAAGTCCCGTAAGGAAGTGACGGGATTTTGAAAAACATGGTCTTTTGATGCAACAGCAATGTATTCTTCTGACTGAAAAATACGGGTTTGGTAATTATCCCCTTTAAAATATCCCTCTACAATGGCAAAATCAATGAGACCATCGCATAAAAGGGAAAGCAATTTCTGGGTGTTTCCATACCGAATATGAAAATCTGTATCAGGGTGTGCCTGGATAAATTTTGCCAGAGCAGGCACAATGGCGTATTCTCCGATAGTCATAGTCACACCAAAGGTCAAAACTCTTTTTTGTGTCAGACTTTCTTTCATGCGCTTTTTTAAAGTATTTTCATCATTTCTCATAGCTTCTAGGGCCGAGCGGAGAATTTCTCCTGCAGGTGTAAGCAGGAGTTTTTTCTTATCACGGATAAATAAGGGTGAATCGTATTCTTTTTCCAAGTATTTTATATGTTGTGAGACAGCAGGCTGTGTCAGGTTTAATTTCTCAGCAGCATGGGTAAAATTCATATATTCACATACTGTTAAAAAAGTTTCCATTCGAAAATCTAACATAAAGACTACCTCCGAGAAAATAGGAAATTTCTAGTATAATCATAACAAATATTTATGATTATATCAATATTTATAATTTTACAAAATGATAAATATGAAATATAGTAAGGATGTAGAAAAACAGAGAATATGGAGGAGAAAAAATATGTATGATATGATTATTATTGGGGCAGGACCGGCAGGTATCAGTGCAGGAATTTATGCGGTAAGCAGAGGAAAGAAAGCATTGATTTTAGAAAAGAATGAAGTAGGGGGATTAATTGGAAAAGTTTCTACAGTGACACATTATGTAGGTGTATCTCAGGGGGAAACAGGATATATTTTTGCAGAAAAATTAAAAACACAGGCAGAAAATGCAGGTGTAGAAATCAGAAAAGAAGACGTAATCGAAGTAGAATTAAAAGGTGAAATCAAAAAAATTCGGACAACAAATCAAGAATATCAGGCAAAAAAAGTTATTCTTGCCAATGGAACGTCTCCCAGAATGTTAAACATTGAAGGAGAAAAGCAGTTGACAGGAAAGGGTATGCGTATGAACGCTGCAAAGGATGCCGCAAAATATCAGGGGAAAAACGTCTATGTAATCGGCGGAGCTGACGGTGCAGTGAAGGAAGCCTTATATCTGGCAAAATATGCGGCGCAAGTAACCATTATCCACTTTGAAGAAAAGCTGGGATGTATTGCGGAATTTAAGGAAAAAGTTGTAAAAACACCAAATATTAAAGTACGTTTAAATACAAGACTTCACGGAGTATACGGCGTAGAAAGAGTAGAGTCTTTAGAACTCTCCGATGAGAAAACAGGAGCGATTGAGACCATTGCAGCTCCGGGATGCGGGATTTTTGTCTATGCGGGGACAATTCCAAATACGCATTTATATACAGAGTTAAGTTTGGAGAATGGTTTTATACCGGTAGATGAAAATATGGAAACAGAGATTACAGGAGTTTATGCAGTAGGAGATATTCGTGTGAAAAATATTCGTCAGGTATCTACGGCAGTGGCAGATGGAACAATCGCAGCAATTCACGCAGCTATGTAAGGAGGAAAAGGATGAAATTTCTATCAAAAAACGGAAAAGGATTATTATTATGTCTGGGACTGGCAATTCCCTCTTGTATTTTAGGAAAAATGTTTCCTGTTATCGGAGGTCCGGTATTTGCCATTCTCATAGGAATGGTTCTCGCACTTGTAGTGAAAAAGAAAGAGCCATTTGAAGGCGGTGTAAAATTTACTTCGAAAAAAATTCTTCAGTATGCAGTTGTATTATTGGGATTTGGAATGAATTTAGAAGTGGTTATGGAAACAGGAAAGCAATCTCTTCCTATTATAATATGTACCATTACCACTTCACTGGTAATCGCTTTTGTACTTCATCGGGCAATGAACATTCCTGAGAAAATTTCTACGCTGGTGGGAGTAGGCTCATCTATTTGCGGAGGCTCTGCAATCGCAGCAACTGCTCCGGTAATTGATGCAGATGAAGAAGAAGTTGCACAGGCAATTTCCGTTATCTTTCTGTTTAATATTCTGGCGGCGTTGATTTTTCCTGCACTGGGAGCAGCCATAGGATTTTCCACTACATCAGGAGATGCTTTCGGTGTTTTCGCAGGAACTGCGGTAAATGACACATCTTCTGTGACAGCGGCGGCTTCTACATGGGACAGCATGTACCATTTGGGCAGTCAGACTTTAGATAAGGCGGTAACGGTAAAGCTTACCAGAACATTGGCGATTATTCCAATTACCTTAGTATTGGCAGTTCGCCGAGCAAAAAAAGCAGAAAATCAGAACGGAGAAAAGGTATCACTGAAAAAAGTTTTTCCATTCTTTATTCTGTTCTTTATCGGAGCAAGCGTGATTACCACCGTAGCGGTAGCGGCAGGCGTTCCCATTGAAAGCTTTCAGCCTTTAAAAGAGCTTTCCAAGTTCTTTATTGTTATGGCAATGGGGGCTATCGGATTTCATACGGATATTGTAAAGCTGGTAAAAAGCGGCGGAAAACCGATTTTGCTGGGGATGGCATGTTGGGTAGGAATTACGGCAGTTACTCTTACTATGCAGCACTTTATGCACATGTGGTAAAAGATTAAAGTATCTGTTTTATAGCATATAGACAGTTGTACCAATAATCTGAAATAAAATAGGAATTATGACGAAAAAATAAAATTAGATAAAAAAATGTGCTGAAACAAAGGAAAGAATTTTTAGCTATTTAACCAAATAAAGCATGATTTGTTGAAATACATGTGTTAAGATGCTATACTTTTGTTGAAAAAAACGATTTGAGGGGAAAATAGTGAAGAAAAAGGCGCAATATCTACGATTTGTCATAACGTATAATTTAATTTTGTTAATACCGTTTCTTATTATCAATATTTGTACATTTAATTTATTTAAGAAGCATCAATATAAAAAGGTGACAGACGAAGCAAAGATGACTTTTGAAAGGCAAGATGATTTTTTAAAACAGCAGATGTCTGTAATCAGAAACTTTTCAGATGAATGTAGGTTTAATAAGATTTATAATGAACTGTATTGGGATACGCCAAATGTATATTTGGATATAGAAGATGATTTAAAAGAGCAGGAAGATAAAATTCCTTTTGTGGACGGAATTTATTTATATGATAAGGAAAATGAAATTGTTTTGTCTTCAGTAGGCGTATTTTCGGAGGAACTCTTTTTTGATAAGATATGTCAAACTAAAACAGAAATTTTTGAAAGAGCCGAAAAGCTAAGAGGGGAGGTAACTGCCTGTAGAGCAACTGTACAGGGAGAAAATAAAGATGGAATTTTATTTGTCACTGCAATCAGAACGTGGACACCTCAGGGTGAGGAAATAAAATATTTGCTTTTTCCTGTGAGAAATCAGAAAATCAATTTTCAGTTTGCAGAAACAGAAGAAGATAAGATTTTTCTCACCGATCAAGGTAATGTACTTTATACGACAGAAGATTGGAATGAAGAAAGTGATTGGGAAAAGGGATTAAAAAAAGCACTTTCAGATAAGAATTATTATACATGGCAAAAGGAAATGGAATGCGGATTTAAATATATTCGAATGATTTCAAAGGAAAGAATTACGAATAGCTTGAATATTTATTTGCGAGGTTATGCAATATGGGTATTATGCAGTCTTACCATTGGTGTTATGCTGGCATGCTTCTTTTCGAAGATAAGATATGAGAGTTATAAAAAGCTAATCCTACATAATGAGAAACTGGAAGAAGAAAGAAATGAATTACGAACAGAGAGTTGCTTATATGAGCTTTTGCAAAAAGAGGTACAGCCTCAAGATGAGTTATGGAACAAGTGTCTGGAAAGCAAGATTTATATAAATCGAAAATATAAATTTTTTGTGGTTCTGCCGGATCATATTCCTGAAAATAAAGGGTATTATGAATGGTTTGGTCAGCAAATGAATAAATACAGCATTTCCACAGCATATCAGATTGAAATTGTTGAGGATATGTTAATTTATCTTGTTTGTACAGATGAACCGGCAAGAGAACTGGAAAAGAAGATTGCAACACTGGCGAAAGGAAATGTACAGGTTGGTATAGGGGATTTGACTACTGATGTCAGTAAATTGCGGCAGTCTTATCAGCAGGCAAAGGAAAGACGGAATAAATTGCCTGGAAATAAAGGAAGAAATTCATATCCGGAAAGAGAACTTATGTCTTTGAAGGAAGCAGTTAAAGACGGCGACAGTACAAGGGCAATCTTGTTGCTTGATGAAATCTCAGATTATATGAAAGATACAGATGTCACAATAGTAACGGGTATTTTATGGGATGTATCCCGGATTTTTGGCATTGACAGAAACAAAGTGTTGGGAGAAAAAGGGCGGGCAAATATCGCTATTAATGATTTCTGCAAACAATTTTTAGAAGATATGAAGAAAAAGGTAGAGCTAGCGACTAAGCCTATTCAGGAAAAAGCATCAGGATATAGAAAACGAGATATTGTAGATGTATTGAGTTATGTTCATGAGCATTATTTAGATGATAATTTCAGCGTAAAAGGGATGTCTGCTTATTTTGAAACTTCTGTATCTAATCTAAGCCATTTCTTTAAAAAGAATATGGAGGTTACAATTTCACAGTATGTAGAACAGATTAAGCTGGAAAGAGCAAAAGAAATGTTGCAAAGCAGTGATAAGAAAATTTCTGAAATTGCAGAAACTCTGCGTTATGCTAACAGTACAGTATTTATTGAAATGTTTAAAAAGTATGAAGGCGTAACACCGGGGGTATACAGAGATGACAGCGATAAAGAGGAGTAAGGAATTAAGAAAAGTATGGAAAAGAAGCGATATCATGTTTTATTTATTCAAGTAGATCAGTGGGGTGAAAAATTTCTGGATTTTACAGGAAATAATACGATTATGACACCTACAATTCATCAGCTGGCGAGAGATGGAGTGATGTATTCCAATTGCTACAGCACTTGTCCGGTGTGTATACCGGCGCGAAGGAGTCTTATGACCGGATTATTTCCCAAAACGCATAAAGACCGAGTTTATAGTGACAGAATGAAAATGCCTGCAGTTACAACGTTAGCAGAAGCATTTTATCAGGCGGGTTATCATACTATGGCGGTTGGGAAACTTCATGTATATCCTCAAAGAAATCGCATTGGATTTCAAGATGTTGTTTTACAGGAGGAAGGACGATATGAATTTGGAGGACCAGATGATTATCAGATATGGCTGGGAGAAAATGGCTATATAGGACAAGAGTTTCTTCATGGAATGGGAAACAATACTTATTATACGAGAACCTGGCCATTAAGTGAAACTGCCCATCCTACTACATGGGCTACCGGGCAGATGATAAAGCAAATAAAAAGGAGAGATCCGGAAAAACCGGCATTTTTCTATCTTTCCTATACTTTTCCTCATCCACCGCTGGTTCCGCTGTCAGAATATTGGGATATGTATTCTGAACAGGATATACAGGAGCCGGAATACGGAGACTGGGAAGACGAAAGTTTTATTTTTAAAGAATTGACAGAAGCGGCAAGATATTATTCTCATAAAGAGATGATAAGGGCAAAAAGAGCTTATTATGCACAGTGCACCCATATTGATAACCAAATTCGGCTGGTTATCGGAGCGCTGAAGGAGGAAGGTATTTTAGACGATACCATTCTTGTATTTACCAGTGACCATGGTGAAATGCTTTTTGATCATGGTATGGTGGGAAAACGTACTTTTTATGAGAATTCTGCACATATACCTCTAATCTTTTCCGGAAATCCTGTTTCTGAACTGAGAGGCAAAGTAGATGACAGAATTGCCTGCTTGGAAGATATTATGCCAACATTATTAGAATTATGCAAGATTGAAATACCGTCTTCTGTAGAAGGGCAAACCTTATTTGAAAAAGAAAGACGGGATTTTTTATATGGAGAAATCAGTGAGGGATATAGAGCAACACGAATGATTCGTATGGGGAATTATAAATTAATTTATTATCCCTATGGAAATAAAGTACAGATTTTTGATATTCTTCAAGATAAAAATGAATTACACGATTTATCAAAGAAAGAGGAATTTAAAAGTATAAAGGAAGAAATGTTGGCTCGATTATGTGCTTCTTTATATGGAAAAGATAGGAAAGAATGGATAAGGAATGGAAAGCTTGTAGGAGTTGAAGCACCGGCATATAAGGAACGGGGAGATTACACATTTTCTAATCAAAGAGGTTTGCATTGGCCAATATAAAAGGAAAAAGAAAGATGGAAAGTATCAGACTTATTAAAGGACAAACAGTACAATTAAGAAAACCGGAAAATTTTTCAGATAAGGTATTTGGGAGTACGGGTTTTTTAAGATATGACGGAAATTTTTTGAAAAATGCAGGGTATTATAAAATTAAGAGAGAGTTAAGAGTAGGAGAGGAGGAAGGAGAACGAAAATCAGAGGAAACAAAAGCAGAGCATCTTTTGGAAATAGAGAAGGTATCTGCTCAAGAGATATGCATAAGAGCAAAAAATAAAGGAAAGGTTGCGGTTGTCCTTAAGGATCACACTGGAAAAGAAAAGAAATGGAATGTGGAAATTCTGCATGAAAATCCCAAAAATCTACCAGATGTGTCAAAAGATGATTTTAGAGAAATTCGTTTCAGATGGAAACAATTATTGACCGGAAAAGAGTTAAAAAATACAGAGGAGGGAAGAAAACTCCTAGGAAAGATAAATAAAGAAGCAGAAAATGTATGGAAGCAATACTTCTATAAAGGTCAGGAGACATGTAAGAGTATCCCATGGAAGGAAATCTTGCAGGAAGAAACAGAAATTCCTTACGTAGATGATGCGATACAGTTTGCATCAGCTTTCCGAAAGGTTCAGATTTTATGTAAAGCATATGGAGCAGAAGGTGGACTGCTTTATAAAAATGAAGAATTGTGGCGGGATATTATTCATATATTAGACTTTTTATGTAATCAGTGCTATGTGCCGAAGACTCAGACAAATAATTGGTGGATGTGGGAAATCGGTATCCCAAAGGAATTAATCCCTTCTTTAATTATTCTTTTTGAGAGCCTTACAAAAGAACAGATATGGAGATACACAGAGGGGATTTCCTTTTTTCAACCGGATCCTTTCCATGAGGGAGTAATTGGGACTGCCAGTACTCACGGACAGGGGTACCGCAGGGGTCAGGGTGCAAATATTATTGACTGTTCTACAATCGCAGTGGGATTAGGTGCTTTAAGAGAGGATAATGAGCTGGTATATTTGGGCATGCTGGCATCTGCGGAAACCTTTGTTATTAAAAATGTGAAAGAGAGCAGTGAAATTTCTAAAAAAGGATATGAAAGTGGATTTTATGCAGATGGCTCTTATTTAGATCATGTAAAGGTTCCATATTTAGGTGCTTATGGAATTGAATTTATGAAGGGAGCTGCAAAAATCCCTTATTTACTTTATAAAACCCCATGGAAATATCCGGACTATGTATGGAAAAATTTAGAAACTTATATTATTCATGGGTTCGGAAATGCTATATACAAGGGATGCATGTTGGACTGCCTGAAAGGACGTTCTGTATCAAGACCTACGTGGAGCAATCGGGATATAGGGCGAGAAGCTATGAAAATCAGTGTCAGATTGTTAGATTTTTTGGGAGAAAATGGGAGAAAAACAGTACTTCCCATGTTAAAGGAATGGATTGAGGAGGATAAGGGCTTTTTAGATAGCTTGAAAAATGTGGAAGATATAGACATAAAAGACAGAGCAAAGAAACTGTTAAGCGATACGTCTGTTAGGAGTGAGGTTCCTTCGGTACATAAATTGTATCCTCTTATGGATAGAGTTATTCATAGAAGAAAAAAATATCTTTTTGCAGTATCCATGTATTCAGAACGTATTCAGAATACAGAGATTATGAACCATGAAAATCGCTTTGGCTGGCATCAGAATAATGGTATGACTTATCTTTATGATGCAGATAATCAGTATACAGAAAATTATTGGAATACAGTGAATCCTTTCAGGCTTTCTGGAACTACTGTTGTGCCGGTGAATATAGGAAATGGAAAACCGGATAGTTCGGGTTATGTGCAGGGAGGGGATTTTTGCTCAAAGGAAAGCTGGGTAGGAGGCACTGGGATTGAAAATTTCGGAATTAGTGGAATGGCTTTTTCAGGAAAGGTGCAAACCGTTTCAGGAGATCCGGCTGTTTCTTATGCACCGGATTTAAAAGGGAAAAAGTCATGGTTTATGTTTGAAAAGGAAATCGTCTGTCTGGGTGCGGGAATTACAAATAAAAATGTGGAAATTCCGGTGGAAACGATTATTGAGAATAAGAAGCTTAGAAAAGATGGAAGCAACCAATTTCTGATAAATGGAGAGAGTCCCGATGTTTTATTGAGAAAGGCTGATATAAAGGAATTGGTAAATCGTAGCAAGAATATGTCGGGTACAAGCTTTGAACAGGTGCGTTGGGCACATTTAGAGGGAAATCATTCAACCGGAACCGGATATTATTTTCCGGAAGAAAATACAGAAATCCAGGTTTGCAGGGGAGAGACAACAGGAAACTGGAAAGATATAGGAATGTTTGAAGGGGAAAGTACGGAAAATTATTTGGAGATGTGGGTAGATCATGGGAAAAATCCGGATAATGCATCTTATAGCTATGTGCTGCTTCCGGAAACAAGCGTGGAAGAAACAGAAAATTATGTAAGAGAGCCCAAGATAACAATTTTGGAAAATAGCAGTAAAGTGCAGGCTGTGTATCACAGAAAGCTTGGGATTACTGGAATAAACTTTTGGCAGGAGCAAGGGGGAAGCATAGGCGGAATAACAAGTGATAAAGCTGCTTCGGTTATGTTGCAGGAAACCGCAAAGGGAACATTGAAGATTTCTGTTTCTGATCCTACTATGAAAAACCAGGGAGAAATTCGGATTATGCTGGGAAAGGATACTGTTTTAATCTTCCGTATGGCGGGAAAAAATGGCAGATCATGTCTGGCAGAACTTCCAATACATTCTATTTAGATATTTATTTGTTGAATAAATAGTTCAAAAATGCAAAAAAACGATATAAAAAGGGGGAAAAAGCTAAAATATACAAGAAAATGATATAGTATTCAAGAATATGAGATATACAGATACAAGTCTTTTATTTACAATATAGACATCAAGAAAATGCTGGCCGGCATAAATGATGAAAAAAAGAAGAAGCAATATGTTAAAGCTAAGGAGGATTAAAATGAGAAGTAAGTGGGCTCGTATTGTTAGTATGACTTTAGTGGGTACTATGTTATTGACTGGTTGTGGTGGTGCTAGTGGAGATAAGAAAGAAGACTCCAAGGACGAAAAGAAAGAGGTATCCGATAATTTAAATAAAGAGGGACTGCCGATTTTAAAGGAGAAGGAAACATTCACGATTGCAGTGCCACAGAAAAGTACATTAAAATCAGCGGCAGAAAAGGAATGTGTAAAGGCTGCTGAAGAAGCTACAAATGTTCATATTGAGTGGGTAGAAATTCCAGCTTCCGGTTGGAAAGAAAAAATCAACATTATGTTCAATACAGACAGTTTACCAGATGCGATTATCGGTGCTGTAGATATGGCTAAAAATTATGAGCAGTTAGCAGAATTGGACGATATGTTAAAAGAATATGCGCCAAACACAACAGCATTCTTTGAAACAAGAGATGATTATCCAACAGGTTTATATTCACCGGATGGAAAAATTCATACATTACCAACAGGTGATGAAGCAATCCATAATATTATTGACTCTCAGCTTTGGATTAACCAGAAATGGCTTGATAATTTAGGCTTACAGATGCCGACAACTGTTGATGAGTTTAAAGAAGTATTGATTGCATTTCGTGACAAAGATCCAAATGGAAATGGAAAAGCAGATGAAATTCCGTTTACATTTCGGGATGCATGGGGCTGGGGCGGAACAATCGAAAACCTTTTTGGACCTTTTGGTGTGTTAGAAACAGCTACTCACGTATTTACAAGAGACGGAAAAGTTACTTTTAGTGCAGCAGAGCAGGGATATTATGATGCGTTGACATGGATGAACGGATTATATAAAGAAGGTTTAATTGATAAAGAAGCTTTTACACTGAGTGGAGACCAGTATGCGTCAAGAGGTGCCTCAGGCGATAATTTAGGTGTTGTTGCAGGATATCGTGCAAATGAAGCGGGTGTTGTTAACGAAGCAGATTATCGTGCAGTTCCTGTATTAAAAGGACAAGACGGCACACAGATGGTTGGTATAAACAATGTAACAAAAACAGGCGGTTTTGTAATCAGTAAAAACTGTAAAAATCCAGAAGCTTTAGTTCGCTGGTATGATTATATTAATTCGAGTCTGGAATTAGCGCTTGAGTGGGGACGTGGAGAAGAAGATGTAACATGGAGAATTTTGGAACAGGACGGAGAACAAATTCCACAGTTTATTACAATGGATGAGACAATCTTAAAAGAAAACGGTGGATATCAGTCTAAAGCAGAATATAGAAACGCAGAAAGTTTCTCAGGTGATACACCTTCTCTTTGGAAATACGAATATGCACAGAAAGTAGTAAATGATGAAAATTGTCCACCAGACTATAAATTAGATGCTGTAAATGAGCAGATGCAGTATGGAGTTATGGAACTTCCTTCCGGAACATCTGATCTGGAAAATTCAGAAAGAAGAACAATTTTATTAGCTGATATTGATAACTATCTGAAGAAATTCATTGCAGATTCAGTTATCAATGGTATTGATGAAGGAAAATGGGAAGAACATCAGAAAACGTTGAAATCCCTTAAAGTTGAAGAATATACAAAACTTTGTCAAGAATTTGTTGATTCTTTAGAAACAGATAAATAGCAAAGAAGTACAGTCTGGTACAGTGCTTGTGTGAGTGCAGTGCTGTACCAGATTGTATTTATGGAGGGAAATATGTCAAATACAACAAAAGGAAAAAGAAACGGAAAGTTTCTTCGACACTTAAAAAGAACATGGGTGCTTTATTTGTTTATCGTTCCAATGGTCATTTATGTAATATTATTCAGTTATGTTCCAATGTATGGCATACAGTTAGCCTTTAAAGATTATCGTCCTACAGATGGAATTTGGGGCAGTGCTTGGGTTGGATTAGAACATTTTAAAACTTTTTTTGAATCTTTTCAGTTTAAAGATTTGTTGTGGAATACGTTATCATTAAGTTTTTACTCTTTGATTGCAGGCTTCCCGATGCCGATTATTTTCGCTTTATTCTTAAATTACATTACTAAGAAACGCTTGAAAAAAGCGGCGCAGATGATTACTTATGCACCACACTTTATCTCCATGGTAGTATATTGTGGTATGATTTTAATTTTCTTATCCAGTGATGGTGTTGTAAACCAGCTTTTAATGATTTTCGGTGTTGATCCGGTAGGATTTTTATCCAATCCGGAAAATTTCAGACACATTTATGTATGGTCCGGAGTATTACAGGGTATTGGTTGGGGATCAATTATGTATATTTCTGTATTGACCTCTGTTGGACCAGAGCTTCACGAAGCTGCTACTGTAGACGGAGCCAGCCGTTTCCAGAGACTGCTTTACATCGATATTCCTTCTATTATGCCGACTATGGTAATTATGTTAATTATGAGAGCCGGAGAAATCATGGACTTAGGATTTGAAAAAGCGTTCTTATTACAGAACAGCATTAACCTTGAATATTCAGAGATTATTTCAACTTATGTATATAAAATCGGTATTCAAAACGGACAATTCAGTTATTCAGCAGCTATTGGTTTGTTTAATAATGTAATTAATCTGTTGCTGTTAGTTGTGGTAAATAAAATTGCGAAACGTGTTTCAGATGTAAGTCTTTGGTAGGAAGGAGCAGGCAATGAAAAAGTTAAAAAAAATGAGTAAATCAGATATCGTATTTCTTTTTATTGTTTATGCTACGGTTATTCTGATTTCAGTTATTATTTTATACCCATTGTGGTTTGTCATTATTGCATCAATTAGTGATCCGAATTTAGTTGCCACAGGAGAAGTTCTTCTTTTGCCCAAGGGAATAACTTTTGAAGGCTTCAAGTATATTTTTAGAGATCCTAGAATTTGGTCAGGATATTACAATACCATTCGTTATACAGTTGTAGGAACTATGTTGGCATTATTTATTACGATTCCGGCAGGATATGCGTTGTCCAGAACGGATATGATGGGACGTGGAATTATTATGAAACTCCTGATTGTTACAAAATATTTTTCCGGTGGTTTAATTCCTACTTACTTGGTAGTAAAATGGCTTGGACTTGTAAATACTCCTTATGTATTAATGATTTTAGGCTCATTTTCTGTATTTAATCTGATTTTGTGCAGAACATATTTCTTGAACACAATGCCAATTGAACTGCAGGAAGCAGCAGAGATTGATGGTTGTGGTATTTTTCAGTATTTTATGAAGATAGTCATTCCGTTATCAAAATCTATTATTGCAATTATGGTACTTTACTATGCAGTAGGTCACTGGAATTCATTCTTTAATGGATTGATTTATGTAACAGACAGTGATTTATATCCGTTACAGTTGATTTTAAGAGATATTTTGATTACAGGGCAATCTGTCGATCCTGCCACAGTGGATCCAGAGTCTTTGGAACTGATGAAACAAATCGCAAGAACAATCCAATATGGTGTAATTATTGTATCTTCTTTACCGGTATTAGTGTTATATCCTTTTGTACAGAAACATTTTGTAAAAGGTGTTATGATTGGTTCAGTGAAAGGTTGATGATATTTCATGGAAAATGTATTGATTATACATGTGGATCAGCTTAGACGAGATGTATTAAGCTGTTATGGAGGAAAGGAAGTGCAGACGCCGAATATTGATTTTCTGGCGGAGAATGGAGTTCTGTTAGAAAATTTTTATACACCAAGTGCTGTCTGCACCCCCTCAAGGGGGTGTTTTTTTACGGGAAATTACCCTCATGAAAACGGAGCTTACAGAAATGGAATTCCGGTAAAGCGGGATGTTCATGGATTTGCGGAGGTCTTTGCAAAAGCGGGATATCATACAGGATATCTGGGAAAATGGCATTTAGCGGACCATAAGGAAAGAGGAGATGACTTAGGAGAATACAATCCTCTGGGATTTGAAGATTGGGATTATAAAGTAGAATTTGGACATTGTAAATCGGTTGCTTATGAAAACGGAAAAGTAAGACCGAAAAGAGAAGTAGGAAATGACAAAAGCTATACGACAGACTGGCTTACGGATGAGACAATTAGATTTTTAAATAATCAGCTTAAAAGCACGCAGCCTTTTTTGTTTACAGTGAGTATACCGGATCCCCATCAACCGTTTGAAGTCAGACCGCCTTATGATACCATGTTTGACCCATTAAAAGTAGAAATACCGGAAAGCTTCTGGGAAAAAGAGATACCGGACTGGGCAGAAAGAGATACATGGGGAAGACTACATTATTATCCGTATGGGCTTTTCGAAAGGGAAGGGCACTTGCGTAGGCTGAAAGCTCAGTATCTAGGAGCTGTAAAATGTATTGATGATAATGTTGGAAGAATTATTCAATGTTTAAAAGATACAGGCTTATGGGAAAATACGATGGTTGTTTTCACCACAGATCATGGAGAATATATGGGGGAGCATGGGCTTATGGAGAAAAATAATCTCTATGAAAGTGTATATCACATTCCTTGTGTGATTTCTATGCCATGGAAGAAAATTCAGGAAAGACGCTGCAATACATGGATAAATGTGGTGGATTTTGCTCCTACATTAGCCGGAATGCTGGGAATTCCTTATCCATTTAAGGTACAGGGGAAAGACTTGTCAACATATCTTTTAGAAAATAGAGAAACAGAGCAGATTCTTTATATTCATCCTAGCGATGTGCCGAGAGCAGGAATTCTTACACCGGAATTTGAGCTTGCTTATGTGGGAAAAGGGTGGTGTGAGGAAGAATTCCATGACCATATTTTGTTTGATATGAGAAAAGATCCTCTCCAGATGACAAATGTATTTGGAAAGCCGGAGTATGCCAAAGTACAGAAAATGTTGACAGAAAAATTGAAGCGGCATTTTGAAGAAATCGGTACACCAAAGAAATTTTTGCCAAAGGAAGTATGGACAGTTGAAGAAAAGGACGGGAATTAAAATGAAAAGTGTGTTTCTTCCAAAAGATAATCATGGAGAAATCTTACATGCTCATGGAGGGCAGATTTTAGTAGAAAACGGTATTTATTACTGGATTGGAGAAAACAGAACACAGAGGAATAAAGTTTCCTGCTATAAATCCAAGGACTTTTTAAATTGGGAATTTTGTAATCATATTTTAACTTTGGACTCACAGGTGGAGGACAGATTTTTAGGCAGAGATTTGCGATTGGATATACCGGAGCAAAAGGCTTCTATCGGAATAGGATGTAATATAGAGCGTCCTAAGGTGATTTACAATGAAAAAACGCAACAATATGTGATGTGGGCACATTGGGAGATGCCGGCAGACTATAAACTTGCCAGATGTGCAGTGGCTGTGTGTGATACCATTGATGGGGATTATACATATCTTGGAAGCTTTAATCCAATGGGATATATGTCACGAGATTGTACCCTTTTTGTAGATGATGATAAGTGTGCATATTTTATATCTGCTGCAAGAGATAATCAGGATTTGCATATTTATCGTTTGACAGAGGATTATTTATCAATCGAGAGTAAGGTGTGTACTTTATGGCCGGGAGAATTAAGAGAAGCGCCGGTAATGTTTAAGAGAAATGGATATTATTACCTTTTGACCAGTGGGTGTACAGGCTGGCAGCCAAATCAGTCGTCTTACGCATATTCCCGTTGTATTGACCATGGATGGTCTAATCGTTTTGAGCTGGGAGATGAAACTACTTATCAATCTCAGCCTACAGGTGTTATTAAAACTTATAATTCGGCGTTGAATACAACACAATACTGGTATCTGGGAGACCGTTGGGGTGGCTGTGGGGAAGCATATTTCCAGTCAGAATATGTACTCTTGCCCCTGACATTTTCATCAGATACCGACTTGCATTTAGAGTGGAGGGAGGAGATAGCGCATGAATATTTTATTCATCATGGCAGATGATCAAGGCTCATGGGCAATGAACTGTGGGGGCACAAAAGAATTGTGTACACCTAATTTAAATCGAATAGCAGAAAGCGGAATGCAGTTTCAAAATTTTTATTGTGTATCACCGGTCTGCTCTCCGGCAAGAGCCTCTGTACTTACCGGCGATATTCCTTCTTCTCATGGTGTACACGATTGGATACGAAGTGGAAATATTGATAAAGATAAGTTTGAAGAGGCAGGCAGAGAAAATCCGTACTGGAATAGGTATTCTTGTGAAGACAAACCTATTTCTTATTTAGAAGGAAAAACTACATACACAGATGTGTTAAATGAAAATGGTTATAGATGTGCTCTGGCAGGTAAATGGCATTTAGGTGACAGCGTTTGCCCTCAACATGGTTTTTCCAAATGGTATACCATCGGATTAGGCGGATGTGATTATTTTCATCCGGATATTGTGGAAAATGGAAATATAAAAGTTCTGCATGAGCAGTATGTTACAGAAGTAATTGCAAATAAAGCGATAGAATACTTAAACGAGTTTCAGCATCAAGAAGAACCCTTTTATCTTTCTGTGCATTTTACAGCACCTCATTCTCCATGGGGAGAAGAACAACATCCTAAAAAATGGATGGATTACTATGAAAATTGTGATTTCCAAAGTATTCCTGATGAGGCGGATCACCCGGATTTAACTACAGGACCGGTATTTGGAACTGAAAAGAGAAAAGAAAATCTCAGAGGTTACTTTGCGGCAATCAGTGCAATGGATGAGCAAATCGGAAGGATTTTAGATACCCTTGAAGCAAACGGGTTAAGAGAAAATACTCTTGTTGTTTATACAGCAGATAATGGTATGAGTATGGGACATCATGGTGTATGGGGAAAAGGAAATGGAACGTTTCCTTTCAATATGTACGAAACATCTGTAAAAGTACCATTTCTTATGTCTTTACCGGGGGTAATTCCTCAAGGAAAAAGAGAAGAAACTATTCTTAGCGCATACGACATTTTTCCCACACTTTTAGAGCTTTGTAAGCTCGATAGAAAGGAATGTGAGAAATTGCCGGGCAGAAGCTTTGCATATCTTCTTCGATGGGAAAAGGAACACAAGAAGAGGGACGAAGAAATCGTGGTGTTTGATGAATATGGTCCGGTGCGTATGATTCGCAATCAAGACTGGAAATATATTCATCGATATCCGTATGGTCCTCATGAGCTATATTATTTAACGGAGGATCCGGAGGAAAAAGAAAATTTATACGGACAACCGGAATATGAAAAAATGGTAGTCGAAATGAGAACAAGGTTAAATGAATGGTTTAATAAGTATGCAGATGAAAAGGTAGATGGGGTAAAAGAGAGTGTCACCGGATTGGGACAAATGTGTCGAGCCGGCATTTATTCAGAAAAAACAGATACGTATTATTGTGAAAAATAGTATGATCATGGCGAAAGAGGAGAAAATTATGGCACAGACATTTGAAACCCTTGAAAAATATCAAGGGTGTAGTCAGGAGTTGATTGAACAGGCAGTTTGTCAGGCAACAGATATTGTAAAAGGAAACTTAAAGGATTTTACAGATTTTTTTCAGTCACCAAATACGAAGCAGGGATTTTATTGGCAGACAGAAAACGTAGAATGGACTACAGGTTTCTGGACCGGTGTGGTGTGGCTGGCTTATGAGCTTACAAAAGATGATGAATTTAAGAAAACAGGAGAAGTTCACGTAGACAGCTTCTTAAATCGTATTCAGAAAAAAATCGATGTGAATAATCATGATATGGGATTTCTGTATAGTCTTTCCTGTGTTGCGGCATATAAACTTTGCGGAAATGAAAAGGGAAAAGAGGCGGCAATATTAGCAGCCGATCACCTGCTTACCAGATACAGAGAAAACGGAGAGTTTATTCAGGCATGGGGAAATGTAGGAAATCCAAAGGATTATCGCCTAATTATTGATTGTCTGTTAAATCTTCCCTTATTATACTGGGCAACAGAGGCAACAGGAAATCCGGAATATGCTGAAAAGGCATGCAAGCATATTCATACAGCAATGCAGTGCGTGTTAAGGGAGGATCATTCTACTTATCACACCTACTATATTGATCCGGAAACTGGAAAGCCTTCTCATGGCGTAACCCATCAGGGAAATCGAAACGGCTCTGCATGGGCAAGAGGGCAGGCATGGGGTGTTTATGGTGTGGCTTTGAGCTATCGCTATCAAAAAAATCCAGAATATATTCAGATGTTCCGTGATGTAACCGACTACTTTATTGAGCATTTACCGGATGATTTAATTCCATATTGGGATTTTGACTTTGACACAGGGAGCACAGAACCAAGAGATTCTTCTTCCTCTCCTATTGCGATTTGTGGTATTTATGAAATGCTTCCGTATCTGGAAAAAGAGGAAGCAGAAAAATACTGTATGGCAGCCGATAAAATGTTGCGTGCTTTGATTGAGAGCTGTGCGGTAAAATCCATTGAACAGTCGAATGGACTTCTGTTGCATGGCACTTATGCAAGAGACACCAAAGAAAATACCTGTACGGATAGAGGTGTGGATGAGTGTAATACATGGGGGGATTATTTCTATTTAGAAGCTCTTAGAAGAAGATGTGGAGCATGGAACCCTTACTGGTAAGGAGGAAAATCATGAAGAAAAGACCAAATTTATTATATGTTTTTCTGGATCAGTGGAGATATCAGGCAATGGGGTATGCAAAATCAGATGAAGTGTGTACGCCACACATGGACAGCTTTGCAAGGGAAAGCTTAGACTGCACCGAAGCGGTCAGTACCTTTCCACTTTGTTCTCCTCATCGTGCATCTCTGTTTACGGGAAAATATCCTTTTAGTGTAGGAATGTGGACCAACTGTAAAATAGGATTGAGTGAAGTCTTAATGTTAAAACCGCAGGAAACCTGTATTGGAAATGTATTAAAGGATACAGGCTACCATACAGGTTATATTGGAAAATGGCATTTAGATGCTTCCGAACAGAACTTTGAGAAAAATCCGATTTCCGGGGCAAGTCACTGGGATGCTTATACACCACCGGGGGAAAGAAGACAAGGTTTTGATTATTGGCTGTCTTATGGTGCTTGTGATGAACATTTAGATCCCCATTATTGGGCGGATACACCGGAACAGATTAAGCCGGGTTGCTGGTCGCCGGAATTTGAGACGGATAAGGCATTGGAATATATGGAAGAAAAGAAAAATCAGGCGGAGCCCTTTGCATTGTTTGTCTCTTACAATCCACCTCATCTTCCGCATGAATTGGTACCGGATAAATATTATGAACAGTACAAGGATATGCCGGTGTATTTCAGAGAAAATGTGCCTGAGGAAAAACGGACTCCGGATATGGAAACTATTACCAGACAGTATTTTGCAGCAGTTACCGGTGTAGATGAACAGTTTGGAAGACTTTTAGAGTTTTTGAAAGAAAATGGAATGGAAGAAGATACGATTGTTGTACTTTCTGCAGATCATGGAGAAATGTTAGGTTCACATGGACACATGGGCAAAAATGTATGGTATGAGGAGTCTATCCATATTCCACTGTATATTCGTCAGAAAGGGCGTCTTGTTCCTGTAAAATATAAGGAGTTAGTAGCAAGTCCCGATCACATGCCTACAATTTTAGGACTTCTGAATATTCCTGTACCGGATACTTGTCAGGGCTTTAATCATGCACCAGGAATACTGGGACAGGAAAATGATGCGCCACAAGATGCGTTTTTATGTTCTTATCCGGGAATGCCGGAAATGGTGGCAGCCTTTGAAAAACAAGGGCTGAACAGTAAGTGTTATGGTTGGCGAGGGCTTCGGACACATACATATACTTTTGTAATAAATAATGGATATGAGCCGGGGGAAAAACAGGTGAAAATGTTGTATAATAATGAAGAAGATCCTTATCAGCAAAATCCCATTATGATTACGGAGCTGAACGAGGAACTTGCAGCAGATTATGAAAAACGTCTGCGGGAATATTTGGATATGCAACAAGATCCATTTCTTATGTAAAAGCGAGAGGCTGTTGATTAGGCAATAGCCTCTCGCTTGTATCAACGTATTTGAAAATCAAGAGGAAGATTATGGAAAGGTGACAGGTTATTTTTATTATGGCAGATACCCAGCGTACGGATATGCTGGGGTATTACGGAAATTCTGCAATGCTTACACCAAATCTGGACAGACTTGCGGCAGAGGGGATACGATACGATAAAGCCTATACCACACAGCCTGTATGTCAGCCTGCGAGATCTGCGATTTTTACAGGAAGCTATCCTCATTCCTGTGCCGGATGGTCGAACTGTATGGGACTTTCCGATAATGTACAAAGCATTGGACAGCGCTTAAGCGATGCAGGAATTCACACTGCTTATGTAGGCAAATGGCATCTGGACGGCGGAGATTATTTCGGACTGGGCAGATGTCCAAAGGGATGGGACGAAGATTACTGGTATGATATGAAATGCTTCTTGGATGAATTGACACCGGAAGAAAGATATCGTATCCGCCAGATAGAAAGCATTGAAAAATACAACATTACCGAAGATATGACTTACGGACACCGCTGTGCAGACAGAGACGTGGATTTTATTGAAAAACACAAAGACGAAGATTATTTTCTGGTTATGTCTTTAGACGAGCCTCACGGTCCTTATATCTGTCCGAAAAAATATGTGGATTTGTATAAGGACTACGAGATACCGGTAAAAGAAAATATGAAGGATACGCTGGAGGATAAACCGGAGCACCACAGAATTTGGGCAGGAGACCAATACTTAAAGGCATGTCGTGAAGACTTTAAGCTCAGTCCAAAAGAATTTTTAGGCTGCAATACCTTTGCGGATTATGAAATCGGCAGGGTTCTGGATGCGGCGGCACAGTATGAGGAAGAACCGATTATTATTTATACTTCCGACCACGGAGATATGATGTACGGACATTCCCTTACAGGAAAAGGACCTGCTTTATATGAAGAAATTACACATATTCCGCTGATGATTAAAGGCTTTGGAAAAGGTGTGGATAAAAATCCAGTGTCTCATATTAACTTAGCGCCTACGATTTTTGATATGTTTGGTGTGCCAATTCCAAAGATGTTTGAGGGAAGAAGTATCTTTGAGAAAGTGAAAAATCCGGAAATACGCTGCAATGACTATGTATTTATGGAATTTGGTCGTTATGAGGTAGACCATGACGGATTTGGCGGTTACCAGCCCCTTCGAGGCGCTTTTGACGGAAGATATAAAATGGTAATTAATTTGATGACCAGTGATGAATTGTATGATTTACAGGAAGAACCGCAGGAAATGAAAAACCTGATTAACGAGCCGGGCTATGATGAAATCAGAAAGAGACTGCATGAGGCAATTCTCAATCATATGTATAATACAAGAGATTGGAAATAGAATTCGGTGTCAATGGGTGGAAACAGTTACCGGATGCCATTTCC